>Ga0123341_1003300_pt1 | contig 13766 bp, 5 predicted proteins | sample Turbeapinknodule_FD_89959 | JGI IMG/M metagenome (GOLD analysis project Ga0123341, IMG submission 89959) | Root nodule microbial communities of legume samples collected from Mexico - Turtle bean Mexico pink nodule | ecosystem: Host-associated > Plants > Roots > Nodule | place: Mexico: Nepantla... | reverse complement strand
ATAAAAAAGGTGTGATTTTCTTTATAAATGAGAACAGATGAAGTAGATTTTAATTAATTTCAAACAATTCAGAAAATGCATCTCAGACATTTTTCTTTTATATATTTCTAAAAATATGAGGGAGTTAATTGAATCTATATACATTCCGTCTTGTGAAATATGTGTTAACCAAATAATAATGCTTTGCACATTTTCTATCATACAAGGAAAAGATATCAAGAGAGGAAACAAAAGGTGATCTTAACTATATAAATAATCTAATGGATATAAATAATATATATAGATATATAAAAAAAAAATTCACTCTAAAAATAAAAATAACAAACCAAGAAAACCCAACAAATATATGAAAAAGAATATTGATTTTACTAACCTAAATTTAGAACAGATATTTTATTTTCATAATTCTAATTCCCTTACCACTCATTAATATTAAAGAGAATATTAAAGATATGAATGAGAAAAAAAAGTAGTCTACTAAAAAACTAAAATAGTAGATATTGAAATTTATTTTGTTCCCCATATATGATAATTAATATTGTATGTAATCAAAAAAAATTTGTTCGTCTTAAAAGCATCTCTGCCTATCCAACAATACAAAAATTAACTACTTTTATAAAACCCTTATATTAGAGTAAGGATTACAGGGAGGTATTATAAATAATATGAAATGGTGAGATCCACACAAAAAAAAAACAATATAATAATATTTTTATTATATTTTATTTTATAGGTTAAAATTTATTATTAACTTGAAAGATGACCACTACTTTTTTTTCTTAGCATTTATCTTTACCTTTATTCAATTGACCACTACATACATCTTATAAATACCTTGAATTAATCTTTAACCTTTCCTCTTCAACTTCTTCTATAACTCTCATACCAACAAATGTTAATGAAACCTAATACAAACTCTGAAATTGAATTGAAAAGTAGGGATAAAACTCTATGTTTTTCATATGCATAATTTGATTGATATACTTATTATTCTTTTAATAAAGTTACAAAATCTTTAATCTAATAAGTTTCTCATTAAAATAATTAAAATGAGTTAAAAATTAAAAAGACAAAAACAAGTAAGATTTTTCACAAGTATCTCTTATATCTTAGTATGGAATAAGAGATATATAATTGTTTCACTCACTCTAATGGAACAAATAGAGAGAATAGATAAATGAAAGCATATTGAAAACAAATATTTCGTTTTCTTTAAATCCACAATCTTTTTAATTAGAGATGTTTATCTTGTTTTCTTTATATTTTTTTCTTAAAAAGTTATTTTATTTTCATTTTTTCCTTTTATTTCCTTCAATAATGGTCCTAGCTATAATAGAAGACCAATTATGTGGTTGAGTTTTATTGGAATGAAGTTGTCATGTTTAGGACGTTACTATAATACTTAATGTATTATCAAGACAAGATGGTTAAGTGCAGTCAAATTTGACTCGTGACACTACAAATTGTTATGGTTCAAACTTAAAAAATATTGGATAAAATAGTATAAAGTTCTAATATTTTGGATGCAGTTCTTTATTTAATAGCTTTTATACGACATATTGTTTGATATAATACATCTGTAAACAATATTTATTCTTAAATTATTTCACGATATCTATAAAATTTAATGGCTTTATATGCACCTTTTGTTAATTAAATTATAAAAATAAATTTTTTAAATTCTTATGTTCTTTGAATAATATAATTTGAAATGTATAAAAAATTATAGATAATACCGTCCCATCATTCTTAACTTAGGTATTATGGGAATTATGCCTACTGAGTATTGTGCGTAAAAAATGTGATGTTAAGTTTAAAGTAGGGTGAATTATATTATCACGAATAACTTTGATTCAATTAAGTAATAAAAACAAGTTTTATACCATTATAATATGTAATATTAATGATTCTATAAAAAAAATGTATGAAAAAAAAATGTTTTGAATACTTATCAAGTGAGAGCTAAAAAAATCAACAAGAAATACTCAGTTTGTATTTGTTGGAAATCTCACATCGATTAGAAATTAAAGTCTTTCATGGTATATAAGTAGATGCAAGCCGGGTTTATGGGATTGAGTTAGGCTTAAAGTTCACATCGTAATAACTTGACAATTATAATCAAACATTATTACAAAACAATAATTAAACAAAACATGAATAATATCATTTAAAAAATAACTAAGTAAAACTAAGAAGCGAAGGTGATCAACTTTCTGAATTCTAAAGATTCATAGTTTATTTCAAAGATTACAAACTTAATTAAACATTTTTTTTAATCTCAAGTAAGTGTCTTTTTTAGTTGAAAAAATATTTGGATTATCTCTTAAAATAATTATTGAATTTTGTAAAGAATTGTGAGAGTTATGTAAATTTATAATTGATAGTTTTTAATTCATAAAAAACTAGTTTAATTGATCAAAAGAGGACTAAGAATAAAGATTTTAGGGTTAATCAAAATACAGAAATATTTTTGTGATTACTGCAAATGTATAACCGTCAGTTTTTTCTATAAGTGTTACCTATACTGAGCTAATAGACGTCAATTATAAAAGGAATCGTCGCCTAATTTGTTAAGCATTAATTACACTCCTCCAGGTAAAAGTTAAGTTTGGAGCATATTTTAAATCTAAGTTAATACTTCAAAAAAAAAATCAAATGATAAAATATATAGATGATTTTTCATCAAAACAAATTTTTCATCGAATTTTTTTATTTTATTTTTTTGTTTCATTATGATTTCAGTTTCATCAAGACCTCTTTTTTCAAAGATTGAATCAATTTGTTTTATACATATGTATATATTAACAAGATATTATAAAAGTATTATTTTATGTCAATTTGAGAATGGTTGACAACAAAGATTTGTGTAGTGAAGTGAGCAAACTTAATATTTGAGAAAAACTTTGTGATTAGTTGGTGTAACTAATTTGAAGTACGCAGTTTAATCTTTTATACATTCCATAGGAACTTAAATGTTTAATATTATTTGCAATTATTACATTGAAACTTCAAGGTTGTATATCTAAGAAGGCAAGTAGGTTGATGATGGAGGATGTAATATGACATTATGTATATGTTCATGCATAGGAAAAAGTTTCTTTAACACTATGAACAATGAAAAACATATATTTGACAAACACTTATATTAATAATATTTTTAATTAAAAAATAAAATAAAAATAAATAAATATAATTTATTGAGATGTGAAAGGTATGTTTTTACTGTGTTAACAATGTCAACATATCAGCACCGTTATACATAACTAATGCATGGTGATATTTTCATGTTTTGGTACATGAATCTAAACATTCAAATTGGTATATAATTAATGTAACATATGAAAAAGTGTAAGATTGGTGAGATGTACTTATATTATAGTATTCTAATTAGTCATATTCATGAATATAATGAGTTTACAAATATAAAGACTACCTCAAGTTGGTCAAATGAAACATATATAAAATAAAGTAGTTATTATTAATGGTGTATTAAAACATACTAGGGACAACTACGACCATCAACATGACACTGATGAAGAAAATCGTGCAAGTGTTAATAAAGGTGTTAAGGTTAGAAGACTATAACCACAACTTAATCTAAATGTTAATGTGCTTAAAATAAGGTTGTATTTATGACGTTCAACAAGGTTTATACAATTTGTTCAGTGCTCGTTGTCAAGGTTTTAAAAGGATTAATAAAAGATTTGATAATTTAAAAAAAAAAACAATTATAAAAGTATAAGATGTTGTGCACTTAACATTTTCTATATACAATTCTCTACACTTTTTTGCTAGTTTGTTTTAACTTGGATTACTATAATTTTAATATTTTCTTACACTTTTATATTCTTTGATGACCACAAGGTTGATTTTATTTAAGTTTTACAATTATAATTAAGACATTGTTAATATATATGAATTAATGTCAATATTACATTTAACTAAGTGTTACTATTGTATAAATTATTCTTAGTTATTACATCTCATGAACAAAGTTTTTTAACTTTCAAGAGTGTTTTTTATTTGTATCAATGCATACAATTAATTACTTAATGTGATTCATGATTCAAAGGACAGTCAACATCATTATTTTCACTTATCATGACTACTTATCAACTTTCTATGTCATAATCATATTATTGAAACATTCATAAATTATAATATAAGCTTACATTAATTATATGAGACAAAATTCACTAATGTTTATGTTTATGTTTTGAAAGATATAATAGGTGGTGCTTACCATAAATTATGTTCTTATTTGTGCAAAAGTAACATCTAAATTATATTAACATTCTATTATATTTAGTCATTTTTATTGCCATGACAATGACACTACTTATCTAATTTAAGAATTATTTCAAATTAATTGTAATTACTCAAATTTTTCACTCATTCTCATTTTTCTCAATTATTTTAAAATATACTATAAATTTCTCTATAAACATTATTTCCTAATGATAAATTTTATCATGAGTTATATTTTTCAGAAAATGTGAAGATTTTTAAAAGGGATTTTTACCGTCATACTTTTATTAAAGGTGGGGAAAAAATTATGAATGTGAGGAAACAATAGTCTTTACCTAAACACCTAAGCTTGTTTTAGTTTTGGAGACTTTGCACAGTGTAAAAAAAAAAGTGTATTTGGTATGCATATAGAATTTGAACACAAAATTTATAAACTCACTGAACACATAATTTCAGATCATGCAAGCATAATTTTGATGTTGATCTTAAAATCCTTCAAAAAAAGTTAAAGACAATGTATCTAGCTTTAATATTTGTAGGTCACAATTCATTGTGACTCATGAGAATTATTATTCATTAAGTTTTGAAATCATAATCTCAATGTTCCAAATCAATTCTACTGAATATTAAAACGAGTAGGCAACTTGGTCCACGAGATGCAGCCATCATGTTTTTATTCCCAAAGCAATCATTCCATTTTATTCGATAGTGGTGTGACATGAAAACGTAGAATCCTTTCTATTATTCTCTTCTGGAATATTCGCAACATAATGTTGATGTATCCAACTTCAACCTGCTAAATTATAACTAGTAATCTGTGATTAATCGATGGTTAATTGTTACAATAAGTGATTAGTAGTTAAGTATGATTAATGATGAGTTAATAATTCATTGGCCTAACTCTTCCAACTTGAATGTACCATTGCTAATTGGGACATTGGTTGTCTTTTCCCACACTTTGTTTTGATTCATGGGAACATTCCTGTCTTTTTCTATATTAATTGGATCAAATTTCACCCAATGGAACTTCATTTGGCTTATTATCATTTGTCTCATGTAGTAAAGGGGTGAGCTATCTCAGTGTAATTTGGAAAATCAACTTTAAAACTATATACACTGGTTTTAAAACATAATATATTATTTTGTAAGTGTCAGTTTCTTCTATTAAAAACAACTTTAAAGTATTGTTTTACATCCTTAAACTTGTTTTTGTATCATATAAAATTGAAAACTTCATCAACCTAAATTGTAAATTTGTTGTTTACTGTTACAGGAATCTTAAACAAAGTTTTAGAACATGATTTTTTAAACTAGTTCACTTCACTTGTCCTGGTGTAGACTTCAGATTTTGAAGACAAAATTTAAATAAATTTGTTCAGTCCAAAGGATTTGAACTCTGTGTTCAGCTTTCATTGCAGGCAAGGCCCATTATCAAATTCCAACTATAAATGTAGAAGACTAAAATTTATCATAATTCAACATTGAAAAATGAAATTGAAAGCTTTGATTTTTTTCAATTACAGACCTGTGTTGAAAAAAGTTTTGCCAAACAAAAACTTGGCACAGGTGGTTCGAAAATCTCATGATCATGTAAGAAAATATCTTGTGTACTCAAACAAGATCATATCTTACTATTTAAGAAAAAGAGAATCTAAATCCATTAGAAAACCACCACCAATACCACCACCCAGTGGGTAATGCATATGGATTCCGTATTCCCTTATTTGTCTTCTTCCTTTTTATTTTATTTTCTTTCCTTCTTTATTTTCTCCTTCAAATTGGTATTTAGAATTCTAACCATGTCACAGAAGAATTAAATCCTCCATGTGTACTTTTCCTAAATTACAAGATAAAAAGACAAAAATAAGTTTGACAGACCCTACTCACGTGATAAATAAGTCTTCTATAATTATTGTCTTTCTTGTTTATACTCACATCAGAGACATGAAAGACCCAAATGACCAAATCTGCTACAAAGCAGGCGACAATTATCTTCAACTTCCAAACTCCACATTTCCGCCTCTCTAAATTATTAATTGTTAGTTATGCAGGCCCTTAAAAAACGGGGTAAAAATTTGGTGACAAGTTTTTCATGCATTCCTGAGTTTTTCATTTTGCATTTTTAAGTGTTATACCAAACCAACCTCAACAAGGAGAGGCAAAAAATGAAGGGTCATAAACTTTCTACCTGCATTTTATTCACCACAAAAAATGCCTTCCATTCCCCACAGGCTAGCGGTTGTCACAACAACCTCTGAACAACAAACTATCCAACTCGACAGAATTGCAGGTGAAAAGGGGGGAATAGATGGTATGTATGATATACTTCTCCTGAAAATGTGGGGAAAAATAAATTGTCCCAAAGAAAAATAAAACTTGAAGTAGTTTAGTCATGTAAAGGCTCCGAGGAGGCTGGGAAGGAATTTGGTGTAGTATCAGCTTGTTTGGATGAATCTTCTGTGCCAGCTTTTGCATCAGAGTGCTGAAGCTTGTTGTCACTTGATAATTTAGAAGGAGATGTCTCAGGTGATTGTACACTTGACAACCCTCTTTGGTTACTAATGAGAGGAGCATCAAGTGCAGATAGAGCAGGTGAGGTCAAGCCATAGTTCTGAGGGATAGTCAATACTGGATGATCAAATTTGCATGTTGGACCAAATTTGCACATTCCATAGATTCTGTAATAAGAGCATACAGCTTGCCCCTGCAGATAAACCAAGATTGGAATCAGGAATCTAAATACCAAAAAGCCAATTAAAACATGGATTGTGAAAATAACTTGTTAGGACATTAGGGAGGACAATATCAAGAAAATTGTTAAGCAATAAATAGTACATGCTCTGATTTTTTCTACTATCATGTCATGCAGTCACAAACTATTATGCTAGTTTGTTAACTTTTATAGTAGTTACTTTACAAGTGATATAAAAAATTATTTTTGATGGTTGACAGTATTAAACATGTCGTTTAACGTAACTAGGCATCTGGAGAAGCTGAACTTACAGGTCTCACAGGAAGGCCAAGTGGATTTATTAATGATTGAGATACTCTTTCTTTTGGATGGTGGAACTTGCAATCAGATCCATATTTGCAGGTCCCAGTGCTCATAAAGTATCTACATTCTGGTTGATCAGGTCGATTTGGGAGAGCTGAATTTATGGCCTGCCCACCGAAAAGTGACTCCCCCAGATTCATGAAGTCATAAACAAGATTAGATCCAAGATAACCAGTAGGCATCGTTGGGTTCATACTTCCCTATTTTGAGAAACAAAGTCGCAGTCAAAAACAAAAGATTTTAATTCAATTTGCATAAAGTGCCGTTAATATGCTCCTTCTATGTATGTAGTAACCAAAACTCAACATCATTAATTATCATTAAAAGGCGAGATACTCCAAAGATTTCCTAAAGAACAAGCTACTTTTTGTTTCAGATATTAATAGGGATATAGATTCCAAATGTGCTTCACAATCACCATAATAAAATAGATGGAAAGTGTAATGAATAACTAAGTATTTATGTATCTAGACATAGACATTTGGAATTAAAACACGGTAACGCTAATTTACAATCCACTTGCATTTATATATCATTCAGACAACAAAATTCAGGTGCCTTTAAGTAAGTAGCTATTGCCTAATGCTTCATGCAGTGATCCAAAACTATTATTATGTGAGTAAAATTTCAGTACGAGAGAGGAGATGTAATAGTATCGACTTCCATATTTTTTTCCATAACAATTAGCAAACGTAAATAACCCTTGCAATCATTCATGCAGAGAAATACTACCACACAGGTCAAATTCAACTACAGAATAACACTGAGTGAAAACAAAGGCCAGAGCAAATATATAGATAAACAGAACACTCAATATCCTTAACTAACCATGTAGTTGTTCCAGCTCTGCATGGGTATAATGCTTTGTGAAGAAGACAGAAAAGGAGGCACATAAGATTGAACACCTTGCCCAGATAAATATGACATTCTAGGTACTGCTGACCATGCAGGAAACCCTCCAGCATATGGCAAACCTGATGTAGGGATAATTGTTGTTGAGGTAGGAGAACCAGCCAAGGGATATGCTCCTAGGGAAGCATGCTGTGGATGGTGAAACTTGCATGCAACACCAAACTTACAAGACCCGGTTCTCATGTAATAGGGACAAGATTTTTCTTCCTAAATGCAACAACAATAAATAATGTTGAAAGATTGCAATGGTTTCTTTTATCAACAAACGACCAGTAATCAATTATAAAAATGCTGAACGTGCAAAGGGATGAGCAAACCTGACGCATTGGAAGACCTAAAGTATTGAATGACACAGGAGCAGCACCACGCCTGTCCTTTGGATGGTGGTATTTACATGTTGATCCATACTTGCATGTCCCTGTCTTAAGAAAATACTGCAATGCACATCTCAAACAAGTTAATCAAATTGAAAATCACCGGAATAGTATAATAAATCTCCCATTGAAATTCTTCAGATTACACTAAGGTTCCTTAACCCGATATTTATAGTATAATAGATGTGTAACTTAAGTTCATATATTTTATTCCTTTCCTAGTTTAAGTATGCTACAGCTGGCATTAAATAAAATTTTGCCATCATAATGATATCTGATAAATAAGATCTATAGACAAAAACCAAATAATATGACCACTAAAAATCAAACAAATCATCAATAGAAAAAAAATGGTAGACGTTACACTGACAGCATAACTACTCTATTTTTGTCCAGTTCATTAGGTATGCTACTCCAGTTTGACATTTTTTTTTCCATCATTTAATGATTTGTTATCAGTGAGCCAGTAATCAGTAGCTAAACATTTTAAACAGACCAGATCTATTATTAAAAGGGACCACAAAAAGGACAAATATAAATGCAAAAAAGTAAGTAAAGTTTCTGCCAGAGGAACATTGTAAAATATGAAACGCATAACTTTAGAACTTCTTATGCAGTTTTCTACAGACGCAAGATATTTTATTTTCATAACAAACAAACCTCAAACTTCGTTAGACTTCACTGTAGTGTTCTAATATAAAACGCATCCACAATCAGTTTCATATTGTGACTAACGAATCAACAACTATTCCAAAGCTTAAGTTGCTAGGTAAAGACACAAGAATGGTTCTAAAACTACATCCCTAACAAATTCAACACAAGAAAAAGTTGCAAAACAAATACATTTGAAGTCACCAAAATAAACATACCTCACAATCAGGTTGCCCGGTCCTCTGAGGGAGTTCTTCACCATAATGAGTACCCTGAACATCTAATTAAGTATGAGAAACTTCCCTTTGTTTGCATATGATAAAACTGAGAAGTAGATTGAAGATTTGCAATAGGAAATAAAAGATTACAATTATAGAAACTACATCCTTTGTCAAATGTTTGGCCAAAGGGGTCTCTTAATATATATTCATAAGACAAGGAATGAAAAGGGAATAAAAGAAAGAACTCTTACAATTGAAATATGAGCAGGGTGATGGTAGCGACAGTTACTCCCGTAACCACACATTCCAGTTCTCAAATAATACAAGCAATCAGGTTCACCGGGTCGATCTGGATATTGGGTAGATTGAGCTGCAGCATCTCTATCCCAATTATCATTGATTTTCAAACGACGAATCGCTTCTAAGAAACAGATCAGTCAGGAATCAGGCAAAGTCTGCCCAAGCTCTCATTTAAACAAATTTAAGCAATAGCTAACATTTCAACCTCAAAAAGCACATAAATTATGTAAACCCACGCGTGATCAAGCATAATACCTTAGCTTAGGAAAGAAAACATGAAAAGAAAAACTAAACCATGTTTTGAAAAATCCCCAAAGGTCTCTCGCAATACATTGTGTGAATCATCAGAATTCTCCAAATCAGAAAAATCGTACCATAAAAAGAAAGCCACGATATGATAAATGAAACAAAATCGTTTTGTGAAGACAATCTAACACCTAACATTCCCTAGAGAAACAATACAAAGGCATGATGATTAAGCGATGATCAGGACCATTTAAAGCCGGAATCATGACAGAAAAACAAAGGAAAATGAATCACCAGAAAAATCTGCACCACCTTCAATGTTGTCACCAGAAGGTGTAGAATCAGCATTCCTGTGAACCTGTCTGTTTTCTGGCATCTGGTAGCGTTGAAATGATAACAAGAGACTCTTTTGGTTGTTCGATCAAACCCAGAAGACCCTTTTGAGCCTTTAAGAAGAAATCAGCGCACAACACTCTCAAATTAACTCACCCCACATGGTAAAATGATCATCAGGAGACAGTGAAAATTGACCAAAGACTGGAAACAAACAAAACTTTCCCCGGAAAAATAAAAAAATATATATATCAAAAGCAACACAAAACAAGGGTGCAAAGAGAGAATCAGAGGGAAAATTGAGAAGAATCAAATGTGAAATCGTAAAAAGAGATTTAGTAATATTCCAATTGGATGAAAGTTGGCGTCAAATTAGATTAGAGTTCCTGGTTGTGGTTCTGCAATCTACGGAACATTTTGGATCTTTGAATGTGAAACCCGACAAGTTAATAATAATAATGTTAATACAGTAATACTAAAGTAAGGTTCTTGCGCGCGTGTACGAACATTAAATTCTCTGTACCATATTACCCTCCACGTGGCACCTCCATAACACGTTTACGTGAACCAATATTTATTTCTTTCACTATGGCGCGTGCACTGCAACCACTACTACAAATTTGGATTCTTAACAAAATTTAATTAGCCTGAAAAAGTAGATGCCAATTATGGAATTCTCAAGTTTTTACCAACTCTTAATGTTATCTCAAATCTCCACATTTAACCACTTTAATTCTTTTCATAAATAGACCTCTCCATTTTTAGCTTCTCCTTCAACCACTGATAATCTTTTTTAACAGATAAACCTATATATACCATTTTTATATCATAATTTTCATATCTTAATTTGCCTATTTTTAATTTAATGGCCACAAAACTTTCTTCTGCAATGCTAATATTGTAAACGAAATAAATACTTTTTAAGTTAAAAATAAAATTTTAATACTATTATCTGATTGCTTTAAATTTAATTATCTAAAACCTATATTCATTTTCATTACAATTTCTGCTTAGTTTTCATATACAACTTTTACCCTTACTTTCCATTAAACTCTTTTTTAATACGACGGAGCCACAAAGTACGACCTTTTGAGACACGGAGAACCAAACATACAATATTACAAAATTTTGCATTTCATATTAATCCAAAACCTAAATATAGATTAAATTTTTTATTATTAAATATAATATAAATAAAACTGATTTATGTTTGTATCAGTCTAGTCCTGTTTTTAAATTTAAATTTGATGTAAATTTATTTTTTCATTGCTATTGTATTAGAAATGTAAAATGTAATAAAGTTTATGAATAGTTAATAGCAACTCGGCCGTTGGTGGTGAAAATAATAGTGCAACACTATTTAAAATTATTTTATTTATAGAAAAAAAAAAACATCGTTTTCTGTCAACCATCGTTAATTGCTTTTTAGTAATGTTATGTAACGTTGGATTTCTAATTCCATTTTTAAATGTTATATGTCCTGCACTCATACATGAATTATTTTATTTATTATCATTTTTTCAACTCATATATATTTAATTACTTATATTATACACAGTTAAAAGTTATTAAATGTTTCATTAATAATTGGACTGTAACTTTAAAACATGACGTGCGTGTCACCAAATAACATCACACGATCAAGTATTTAAACCTAAAAATTGTTTAAATAAATAGTATCATTAAAAAATAGTAAAAAATGTATATTTCAGAGAATAAACTGTGAAATTGTGTCCGTTGAATCTATCTTGACTTTCAGATATTACCGACGGTTGATGTTTTTGCCGTCAATGCTAACAAATATTTTAAAGAGAAAAAAAAGGAAGACTTTTCAAATTTCCTTCCATCAATGAGATGAGAATTTGGAGGATCTTGGCCGTCCAATTACGAGAAAGAGGATTTCACCGTCTGATTCACGTTACGGTGGACTCGAGTAAAACGGTGAGAGACGTCATTTCAAACGGTGCCAGGTAAAAATACGAAAATGCAGCATTGACGTATCGGTGTTGCTGAAAAACGTCGCCGTTAAAGGGAACCAAGAGAAGCTAACTTAGATACGCGCCACCTGGAAAAGAACTAGCCATTGATTGGAAAAGTCAGTGGTGGGCCCATCGTTTCTTCTTGTCGGCAGCTTTATTTTAATTAAATCAATGAAGCATGCGTTTTTGCATCATCAATACACCCATGATGTAATATTAACACTGTTAATATTATAATTATCATTCAAATTGTTTTTCTAACATTTAATACACCAAAAAACTATAATTCCCCCCACAAAATATTATATTTACTAAATTCTATACTATTTTACTTAGCATATATACAGTTAAAATATAATAAAGACAAAACATCATTCTAATAACATTGGAAAACCTACACCCCCACATTAGTCTTTAAATATATATTGTAATTATTATCATTTTAAGTTACACGATTTGTTTGGATTATAAATTAAAATGTAAAGAAAATGCATTTTTAGAAGAAGAAAAGAACATTTTCAGAGAAATGCATTATCCATTCTCTGATAAGGTAATGAAATGATCTTAAATCAGTGTAATTGTTTGGGTTAGGAAGGAAAGATTAAGTTAGTATATTGAAGATGTGGTTGGTTCTAATGATTAGTGTCCTTTAAGAATGGGTAAGGGTGGTCCAAAGCTTAAGCCATTTTGATTTTTTACTGAAGTTGTGGGGTAGGCATCAACCAACAAGCACAACTCATTAACTACATTCTTTACCATTTTTGTTCATCCTCTGGTCAGAGAGTTAGGTTGCCTTAATATGAAGTTCTGTTCTCCAGTATAATGTGATCCAGCAGGAAGCAATTAGAACAATGTGTTTTTCTTTATTATTTCACAGTTAAAAGACAAGTTTACTTTTGGAATACCCTTTCTTGCCAACATAACACAACTGCTTAATCTTTATCCCCATCATGCAAACTATTTAGATTCCTTTATCTAAATATTAGACATTCATGTGTAGACTTGCACACAAATTAAGTCATGAGAGAATTGTAAGAACTAATTTGAAGGAAACAAGAGGAGACAAAAGATTATAGAAACTGATCGAAAGTAATTTTATAAGATTGTAAAACTGTTGAGCTGATCTTATTCATTTTGATTTACTTCAATAATATATAATAAAATTACAATTATTGAAAGCTATTAAATATAAATATTAATAGCTAATAGCTCTATAAACTGATCATTAATACAATAATAATAGTATAATAATTTAATAATAATAAAATTAAAATTAATAATAATAAAATCATAATTAATAACCAATAATAATATTTACAAAATGTCTTGAATTTCTGCATGATGTGCAAAGGAGGGTAGGAGGTGATAACCACCGCTTGGGATCAGAAAGATGAAGGAAGAAGAAATTGTTTCTGGAAAAGGGAAAAAATAACTGTCTACTCTTATT
>Ga0123341_1003299_pt1 | contig 13766 bp, 6 predicted proteins | sample Turbeapinknodule_FD_89959 | JGI IMG/M metagenome (GOLD analysis project Ga0123341, IMG submission 89959) | Root nodule microbial communities of legume samples collected from Mexico - Turtle bean Mexico pink nodule | ecosystem: Host-associated > Plants > Roots > Nodule | place: Mexico: Nepantla... | reverse complement strand
ATTTTTACCAATATTAAACAATATATTTTTTGGTATGTTTTAGTGAGTTTTTTTTATATTATATAAATTGTTTAATCTTCTCTATGTAAATATACTTTTCAATAATAATATTCTTCATTTTCTTTTCTCTGAATTTTCACTCAACCTCACATCCTTACATACACCTCTTTTCATTTTTTTTTTCTTGTATTCATCATCATAATGTATGTTACCTCTTCTCAAACCTCCATTCTTTCTTCCCGTTCTTCCTCCACACAACTACATTTCTTTATTACGTTCTTCTCATTTCAAAAGTTGACAAGAGAGCACACCATTGCTCTCATTCAGTTCTAATATCGAATCTCACATATCAAAGAAAATAATTTTCATTTCGAGTCACTCTCTTTAGTATTACACTCCACTTTAAGAAACTCAATTCCTCACTGAAGCCATCATTTTTTTCAATTTACCATCAAGTGAATTCCAACTTTAGCTTAAACCCAATCACACTCTCTGATTCCAGAACCACTAGCAGAAGAAGAAAAAGAAAAAGAAAAAGGAAAAGAAAAAGAAAAGGCCCGGAGAGAAAGAGAAGTCCAAACCAGTAAAGATGAAAGAAGAGGTTGAATAATCAATTCATTTATTTATTTATTTTTCAACTTTGGCTCATCCAAGATTATTATTACGAAGTGGACTTTAAGCCTAACTCAACCCCATAAAATCGGCTCATGAGGTTGAGGTTTGCACCAACTTATATACAATGAATTGTCCTCATCTCTAGTCGATGTGAGATCTCCAACACACCCCCTCACGCCGAGAGTGACAACAGCTCATGCGTGGTATAACATATTATGGGTGGTGACCTGATAAACCCAACAAATACTCGTTAGGATAGGATCGAAATGACTCTAATACCATATTAGAAAGTGGACTTTAAGCCTAACTCAACCTCATGAGCCGATTTTATGCGATTAAGTTAGGCTTAAAGTCTACTACTTAACATGGTATCAGAGCCATTTTCGAGCCTATCCTAGCGAGAATTTGTTGGGTTTGTCAGGCCACCACCCATAATATGTTATCCCACGCACGAGCGACTGTCACTCTCGGCGTGAGGGGGTGTGTTGGAGATCCCACATCGACTAAAGATGAGGACAATTCATTGTATATAAGTGGGTGCAAACCTCAACCTCATGAGCCAAATTTATGGGGTTGAGTTAGGCTTAAAGTCCACTTCTTAACAATTATTTCGGTTTGTACTGCCTTGGGTTATAATAGTGATTTTGAAAGTCCATATGTATTGTGAAGTTTGCGTATAAGAAATCAAAAGATACATCAAGAAAATAAAAGGTTTGTGTAACATTTTTTGTATGCTAAAATTAAATTTCTATAATTATAAAAATTGAGTGAAAAAAATTGGTAGATTTATTTTTTGATTAAAATAAAAAAAATGTGAATACGCATGCATCTCACACCTGTAGTATTTCCACTAATATAGATATAACATTTTTAAATTATGTTATTTAATATTAAAATTGTAGTATGATAACACGACTTTAATGAACACAGGAGAATAAAATGACCATAAAGAAGAAGTGAGTAAGCATGACTACATGCCTTCTTCTGTTATGTGCCTCACTTTAGAGGGCTCAACACTCATCTGAATGTAGTGTCAATAGTGTTGGATTTGCCCCATAACTACCTAATCTGGCAACAACAAATCCTTGTTCATGTTAGTGGGCTTCAACTTTTTCATTTTCTTGACGGATTTGCTTTACCTCTGTGTTTTCTCACCACCAAAGATGTTACTGCTAACAATGTTAATCCTGCATTTCTAGTTCATCAACAACAAGACCATCTTCTGGTTGCGTGGTTTCTTGGCTCTATGACAACACCGATCTTGACAAATATGGTAGGGTTACACTTTGCATCACAAATCTGGGGAAAATTATAGGTTTATTATGCTTCTCAAACCCGTGCCAAAATGATGTAAGCCAAAAATACATGAAGATGACCAAGGATGTTATACTTACAGGGTCATCTCAACAAGCAAATAAATACTTCATCAATAGAAGAAATGGACAAGGCCCAAAGCATTTGAAGTTCTTCTTATTAGTCTTCTCAAAATGAGGCCCAAGCCCAATTTATATATTTTTTGTAATATCTTTAGAATAGATTCTAAATAGAACATTAAAAGGGAAATAGTAGGAAAAGACACTTTTCTAGAATAAGGAAGTGACTTAGACAGGGGCGACATTTACATTGTCTTTTCATGTACCTTGCCTCTTCATTTACAAATGACTCTTCATGTATCTTACCTTGCATAACTGGTCCTCTATTCCTATATAAGGAGAACCCTTACTTTTGTAAACATAAATTGAATATTGAAATTGAAAGTGAGGTTACTCTCTAGAATTTGAGTGATTTCTTTGTGAGACTTACTCTCCTTCTCTTTGTCTCATCTTGTGGGTCTTGGGAATCCTCAAGTGGCGACACTCTCACTCATCTTGGAGCCTTCCACCATCCAAGTGGCATGATCACTCCCATTGTCTTCAACCACATAAGTTTCTTCAACTCTTTATCTTCTTCTTCCATACCCATTCTATATCAAAAACTCTAAAACATGTTTTGTTTCTTGTTCTTTATTTTCAATCGGTCAAATGTTGCTATTGAATGTTTCTCATCAATAATTTGTCATTGGTTCTTGTTTTAATCGGTTGGAATTACTTGTTTATGTTCTATTCGGTTCATGTTCTTGAAATGAGTTTCCCATGGGTTTTTTGATTTGTGTTCTTTTAAGGAGAATAACAGATAGATCCCCATTCATAGAGAAAAAACTCTACCATATCTCTATATCCGAAAAAACATCAAGCATAACACTTTGAGGGTTCCTGTAGCTAACTAAGAGAGAATATTTAATCTTGTATTTGTTGAAAAATGCAATCCCTCCCTGGAGAGCAATACTCATAATCTAATGATCACACCTTCACAAAAACTTCATATCCTTGCCACAAGTGGCTTTTGGGAAATAATACTCGTTAAGTTATGAGTTGCTTGAGAAAGAATACCCATGAGAGTAGTTAGGGGCCCAAAGAATACTCATTGAGCTAGGAGTGACTTGGAAAAAAAATACTTAATGGGGTAAGTTAGGAGTGATTGCGATCCAAAATAACACTCATAAAATGGGGAGTGACTTATGAAAATAACAAGGGATTAACCAAGAGTGGCCATGAGCCCAAGCAATACTCAAGGGATTAATCAGGAATGACTACAAATCCAAAGAATACTCAAAGTGTACTTTGCAACATTATTTTGCTTTCAACTCAATCTATAGATTAAGAACTGAATATAGTCTATTGTGATAGACGAACCAATATAAAATGTTGTGTGTATTTCTCTCTTATCTATCTCTTTTACATTGCATGTTATTATCGTTTGCACTAACCTAGGAAGGAGAGTTATTGTGAGGGTATGCGTTAAAACATCCTATTCAAGTGTCTTAGTTGAGCTTTCAAGTTGTGTCAGTTGTGATATATCAAAAGCAAGATATATAGTTATAACACTTGATAAACAAAACTGTTGTGCGAATTTTTCTCATCAAATGATATTTTTTGAAATGATTTCAAAATTAATTAAAGTTGAATTCAACCCTCTCTTCTGATGCGTTTTTCTACGTTTCACATAGACTAAGTATTATCGGCCTCCAAAATAGCCATATCATATTTTATTGTCGCTTGTCAATGAATTTGAGAAACAATTTGAGCAAGACATTTCAGATTTTATTGTCGCTTACCAATGAGTTTGAGAAGCAATTTGAGCAAGACATGACTCCATATCATTAGTAATCATAACCATAAAAGAATGATGATAAGGAGTGTAACAATTATAAGCAAATAAATTGACAAAAAGGATATCATGCTTTAAATATCCATGTTTGTATGCTCCTGTGATTATCATTGACACGAGATGACTTAAGAGTTCCATGAACAAAACCGAATTTGGATTTTGCATTCAAAGAGATGCCATGACTTTATGACAAGTTGAATAGTTATATCCATATAGAGATTTGGAACTAAGAACCATTCCTGGATGTCAAAATGGTGGAGAGAGTAAGAACTACTAAAATATGGTTTATTTCCATTGTTAGCCATGGAAACAAAGATAAATAAAAGGTAGATAATTGGTTGAGCAGAAGATTGTTACCACTCAAAAACCATTAAAAGAAAATATCTATAATTATGCTAATATGTTCCTATAATTTTGTAATACAATCCTTTATAATACGGACAATTATAACATTTTATTCTAAGAATATAAAAAACAATGCAACTCATATAGAACAACTCAAAATTGAGTTTCCTTCCTATGCATAGAATCATGTGCACAATGATTCCACAACATTTTTACATCTCGGAACACATCACGAAAAGACCCATCCTCCAAAACACCGTTTCGTATTACATACTTTTAATGAATTAAATAGTTTTTTTTATCTTTCTATTATTATATAAAAATTAAGCTATTAGACTAAAAGAAATTATCTTAATTTTTTTTATAAAAAATTTGACTAATGTTAGATTGAAAAATTGGTTAGAAATTATATCCTAGAAGTTGCTCCCCTTATATTTATTAATACTAGTTATACTAACATATTAATTATTTATGAATTATTATTAATATATTAATAACTAAAGAAATTACTTTAATTTGTATGAGGTGAAGAACTGGATTTTTTTCTAACAAAATACATGAATTTCCTTATAACGTTATGTGTAAAAGTTTATGCTGTTAAAAAAATTTATAAAACAACATTTTATTCATAAAATTCTTCTTTTTAAAAGTGTGTATAAATAAATGAGTAATTAATTTAACATTATTGATGTTAGATGGATAATAGTTGTTTCTTAATCATGAAATTTCCTTTCATATTATCATGACATGATCTAATGCATTTATTTAATATAATTATTTTTAAAGTTTGATTTCAAAATTGTTGTAAGACTATAGATAATACTTTGTTAACTTTTAAAATTGTAGGAACTAATTAAAGAAGGAAATAACAAAAGACAAAAGGTTGTATAATCTAATTGTAATACAATAATAATGGTAAAATAGTTTAAAAATAATAAAATTAGAATTAATAATAATAAAATCTGAATTAACAACCAACAAAAATCTCATAAAAACGATATTGTTAACAACCTTAAATTAAAATATTTGAATAATAATAAATTTAACATTTCACCCAATATAATTTGTATATAAATAAATAAGTTTATACAATCTTAAATTAAAGTGATTGAATAATAATAATTTTTACGACAAACATACTTTCACCTAATACAATTTGTATATAAATAATAAATAATTTTATACAACATATACACAATAAAGTTATGAATAATTCTTTTAGCTTTCACACACAATTAAAAACAAAATACCAAATCATTGAATGATGTTGGAAGTGTTATAAGAAAATATAAATGTTAGAAAATGAAAATAAATTGTTATGTATGTTTTTAATTCGAAACAGGTATTTTATGTTGAGCATATCAAATTATACCAAAACATTAGCAATAACATAATATATAATCCTAATGACATGTTAAAAAATTACTACAAAGTAAAGAATAAAAAGGTGGTAAAAAACACAAAAAGATTACAACGTATAGGAAAAAATTAATCGTAATGATATGTTAAAAAAATAGTACAAAATAAAGAATACTAATCATATGTTAAATAATTAGTATAAAATAAAGAATACAAAAGTTTTGTTGAATTAGTATACATAAAAAATATTCGATGTTATACATTTGATAGAAGAAATTATATGAACAGTATCGAAGTTTGATACACTGATCACTATAAAGTGTTGAGCACATATAAATACGCAACAATAGTCAGATGTAATTTGTATTAAAATTTATGATAGAAAAGAACTAAAACCACTATGAGTGGTTATATTTTTTTATCTTTCAATTCTTATATAAAAATTAAGCTATTAGACTAAAAGAAATTATCTTAATTTTTTTATAAAAAATTAACTACTTGTTAGATTGAAAAATTGGTTAGAATTATATTTATTGAGATATTATGAAGGAAAGTAAACATTAAAATGTTAAATAAGTAAAGGTAACCACATAAAATACACAACTCGAAAATTGTAAATACTTATTTTTATTTTAATAAATGATTAAATAGTGTTCAAGTATACTAAAATTTCTAGATCATTTAGAAGTAAAAAGTACAGATATACTTATGTACATATTTATCTCAAAATTTATCAATGTGTTTTTTTAAGATTTTTTTTATTAATAAAGCTATCAAACTCCAAAGTTGATAATATTTATATTTAGATATAATGATTGAATTTATTGGTAATGGACCAGTAAGAAAAATATGAGAAAATACTTATATTTAAGTTAGCCAATAATTGTTTTTATACTATATATTTTTTTTTTCTTTTGTCACTAATTATTTATTTATTTTTATGGCTTGGGTCAAAAGGAATGGACCGTGGGCCGAAATACATGTTGGACCTCATCGCTCCCACCTTACATGATATGGCGACGGAACTAGGGTTTTAAACCCTACTATATAAACTCCCTGGTACCTCATTCTTCTCTTGCCGTGAGCCAATTCTTTGTTTGAATTGTGAAGGTGTCGAATTAAGCAGCAATGGTATGAACTATTCACTTCTTCTACTCACTTCACCTGCTTAGTAGAATTCGCTTGGTGTCAGATCTGTGATCTCTTTTCATTTCCAATTCACAGTGTAACTAATACTACTATCCTTTTATTGTTTTTATTCACAGGTGAAGTATTCAAGGGAGCCAAACAATCCTACTAAGTGTAAGTCCCATTATTGTAGAATTCGTGAGTATTTCATTAGCTTCTAAAACGATGGCATTTAAGTTCTAAATTTGGGCATTTTTATCGTTTTTGACATGTAGCGTGCAAGGCTAGAGGCGCCGACCTTAGGGTTCATTTCAAGGTACCTGATCCTGCTACTTTGGTTACCATTCTGTGTTATTTTTGTCGATTTCAGGAATCATTTTTTTTCAGTTAATGTTATAATATTTGAACCTTTTTTTTGGCGTACTATTGATTTGCATACACTGATATGTTTTAATTGATTAATGAAAATATGGAAGTACAGTAATAAATCCTGATGATAAAAGCATGGACATGTTTGACCTTTGTTATCATGTCCTTCGTAGTGCCCCCTTTGTTGTTGGGTGAAGCTGTCTTGTTCATGATTCAAGGTTCAGTAAATGTTGAAAATTTTTACACTTTTAATGCACAATATTATTGCAATTCGTGTTAAGAGAGTCGTGTTAGTTCCTTTGTTATTAATTACTATTTGTTTATTATATTGGTTTTAAAGGGCTATGCAACTGGAAGTGCTTTTTTTTTTATTTATAAGTACCGGATGAAAAATTGTATGAGTGTTGCCTGTGTGAGTACGCCTATTGTAACCTTTCAGTGGTATAATAACCATTGTTATTAAGTGAACATCTTTTCTCTGTTTGTGGCTAACTCTTCAGTAGAAGATAGAACACTTCGGAAAAAAATCTGTTGAAAACGTTTATAACATGTTGAACTAACCTGATGAAAAAAGCAGGGGCATGTTGCCTCTGTGATCATGCCTCTCGTAACCTTCAGGGATATAATAATCATTGTTATTGGGTGAATCTATGTTCTCTTTTTTGTGACTGATGGTTCAGTAAATGATGGAACACTTCGAGAAAACCAGTTGAAGATATTTATGACAAAACATGTTGAGTTAACCTGATGAAAAAAGCAGGGGCATGTTGCCTCTGTGAGCATGCCTCTCGTAACCTTCAGGGATATAATAACCATTGTTATTGGGTGAATCTATGTTCTCTTTTTGTGACTGATGGTTCAGTAAATGATGGAACACTTTGAGAAAACCTGTTTAAGATATTTATGTCAAAACATGTTGTATTAACCTGATGAAAAAAGCAGGGGCATGTTGCCTCTGTGAGCATGCCTCTCGTAACCTTCAGGGATATAATAATCATTGTTATTGGGTGAATCTATGTTTTCTTTTTGTGACTGATGGTTCAGTAAATGATGGAACACTTCGAGAAAACCTGTTTAAGATATTTATGACAAAACATGTTGAATTAACCTGATGAAAAAAGCAGGGGCATGCTGCCTCTGTGAGCATGCCTCTCGTAACCTTCAGGGATATAATAATCATTGTTATTGGGTGAATCTATGTTCTCTTTTTGTGACTGATGGTTCAGTAAATGATGGAACATTTTGAGAAAACCTGTTGAAGATATTTATGACAAATCATGTTGTATTAACCTGATGAAAAAAGCAGGGGCATGTTGCCTCTGTGAGCATGCCTCTCGTAAACTTCAGGGATATAATAATCATTGTTATTGGGTGAATCTATGTTCTCTTTTTGTGACTGATGGTTCAGTAAATGATGGAACACTTCAAGGCAAACTGGTAAAAATGTTTATGACAAAAGATTGAATTAACCTGATTAAAAAGCAGGGGCATGTCTCCTTATGGGCATGCCTCTCGTAACTGTCAGGGATATAATAATCATTGTTATTGGGTGAACCTATGTTCTCATTTTGTGACTGAAGGTTCAGTAAATGATGGAACACAGTGCTTTTGTTGCACCATGAATTTTATTTAAGATTTGTCTGTTCTGATGTAAAGATGTCTTAACTGTTTTCGTGTTAAAAATGGTTTTCGGTAGTTTTAAGGGAAGTGCTTAGTGAATATCTTCCTCTGTGACATATCTGTGGTTGATTTCATGTTTTATGTTGTAAAATTTATTTTTGGTTTTTCTATGTGAACTTATTTTCTTTAATATATAGTTAGGACACATTTATATTAAGTGAGCAGTTGGGTGAAAAAAGTAGTGGTCTGCTGCCTTTGTAGGCAGTTCTCTTTTTGTGACTTCAGGTTCTGTAAAGGATGGAACATGATTTTTCATTAATAGTTACCAATTTTGTTTAATTGCCACAGTACATTTTGGTAGAGGATGTTGCAATCGACATCTAATAATATGGCTGTATTTAAAATTTGTGTCTTGTTAACAGATAAAAAACTGTATTTCTACGTTGTTGCAATTTTTATCATATTATTCTCCTTTTAATAACCATTATTGTTGGTTAACTTCTGTTACCTGTTTGTAACTTTGCATTCTATTGTACTTTCGGCTTGTTGTTGGTTAACTACTGTTACCTGTTTGTAACTTTGCCTTTTATATTGTACTTGCAGAACACTAGGGAAACTGCGTTTGCAATCAGGAAGTTGCCCTTGGATAAGGCTAAAAGGTACTTGGAAGATGTTCTTGCCCACAAACAGGCCATTCCATTCAGACGTTTCTGTCGTGGTGTTGGAAGGACAGCCCAAGCAAAGAGTAGACACTCTAATGGCCAAGGAAGGTGGCCTGTCAAATCAGCAAAATTCATCCTTGATTTGCTTAAAAATGCCGAGAGCAATGCTGAAGTATGTATATACTCTATTTTGCTTTTTCATGAGCATTTTATGTGACTGTCTCCGAAATTGTTTTACTGAAAATTGCTTAATTTCAGGTGAAAGGTTTGGATGTTGATGCGCTTTACATTTCCCATATCCAAGTCAATCAAGCGCAAAAGCAAAGACGCCGAACATACCGAGCCCATGGAAGAATCAATCGTACGTTCAAATATTTAACATTTTGTTTTAATTGTTTGATATGTTTTACACAATTTTATTTATGGGGACTGTTTTTGCAGCTTATATGTCATCCCCGTGCCACATAGAATTGATATTGTCGGAAAAGGAAGAACCCGTAAGGAAGGAGGTATTGGATTCATCTGTTTGCTTTTTTTGTATTCATCTTTTGCTGTTTTTGTTTTCTTTTTTCGATGATTTATTATCTGATTATTAATTCTTTTGTTCGTCCGTAGCCCGAGACAAATTTGGCAACAAGCAAGAAGTCCCAAGCTCTACGAAGTGGTGCCTCTTCTTAGGTTTCATTGGTTTTATTTTTCTGCTATTGCTTGATGAAGTTTCATACACTCTGTTTCAAATTAATTTTGTTTAATTGGAAAACTTCGTTTAGTATAGACTGCGTTTTTTCACTCGAATGGCTACTTGTTGTTTCTAAAGAAATACTAAATATTGAAAAACAATGTGGTATTATATTTTTCTCTTACTATTATTCTTTTGCGATTAATGAAACGATGAATCTTCAAAACATCTAAAGTAATTTAATTATTGTGATCGTGGGCATTAGGAAGGCATTAACGTTCGAAAGATGCTTCGTTTCACTGTTTTTGAAGTACGACTCGAACCAGTTTTTATTTCTTTTCCGATCTGAAGACGCTTCAGTAGTAGGTTAATTCTTTATAATGATGTTAACAATTTTATGATCTCATTCGATTTTAATAATAATCAAGCAAGCAGTATATTGGGTTCAAAGCTCTAGTATATGTATTTATAAATTCAAACTTAGTATTTCTTAATTGTGCATAATTTGTAATTTGTAATTTGTAATTCACTATTCTATTTATTAATGTAGAAAATGTTTATAACTTAATTGTGATGAGATTATGTATGTTTGATGGGTTTAGTTCATGACAGTTTGTTTCTATGTTTTTCAAATGTTTTTATAATAAATTAAACAATTTTTGTGTCTCTTTATTGCGCCTATTTTGAATTGAAGTGGTTTTAAAGAATTATATTCGTTCGTTTAAATAAATATTTTTTAAATATGCTTTAATTGAATGACTTCTTTCAAGCTTAATTAAGTCTTTGCCTTGATCGAATATATCTGAAGATTTTTTTTATATTTATTTCTCCAAAGCTTTTATTTCATTAATGTCTATAGGGTTTTTCTTTATAAAAAGTTTGAATGGTTTAAATGATTTATAGTTTAGCTTTGCTTTGGTATTCCGAATAACTATATGAATGGGAAATGAGTGTTTTTTTTTGTTACTTATGAAAGACTTTAACTTCGGTAATGTGGTTGTCGTTTTAATGAAATAGATAAAGTATATTTTGCTTTTATTTTAAAATTAGAGCATAGTGTCAACTCTTTTTAAGTGGCACATGAGAAAAGTGTTAATTATTTGACAAAGCGTAAAATGTGTGTAATTATAAGGACAAAGAAGTTGTTTGAGTTGTTGAAGATGAATCCTCGTGACTTTGCTCGATATCCCTCACCATATCTTCAAGATTATGCATTTTCTATATTATTGCCAACTTGCACTAGTATTTTCAATATGGAGCCTCAATTCCAAGCTTTCATTCCCTATTGAGATCTTCTGAAGGTCGTTTTGGATTCTTGAACTAGTTCTTCAAGCACATAACATTGCTCAATGGAAAACCATGACTAAATCTTCCTATTTTATCGACATCTTCGTGTCATGAAGAGATAGAAGGGATTGAGTAGAAAAAACTATTTTGTTTCAACAACCATCTTGAACTTGGTCTAACTATCCGTCTCATATTGTCTTTGCTTTTACTTTGTTTGGTCTAATCTAGTGTTAATAAGTATTGTTAGTTATCAAAATGTTGTATGAAGAAGATATTAACATTTAATGTTGCATGAAAGACTTTTAATGCATTTATATGTCCATGATTTTCAGACACTAAAAGATGAATATATCTAAGTTCAAAAGCTCTTAATGGCCAGAAAAAGATTTGCAACGAATTTCTTCCAAGTCACGTATAAAACTATCTTTTGAAAAAGAAAAAAAAAGAAAGAATGATTGTTAAGTGTTGAAACACTGCGACAATATTTCTGTACCTATAAAATCTTTACAGTGAACACTATTGTCTTCATTTAATAAACTAGAAAATATTTACATATGTCGTAAGATGATCATCTTCTCTAGTGAGAAAACCCCCATATCTTTTTTTATGACTTCTTGATATAATCCTTATTTTTTTAGTTAGGAGTGGTTGCGTCCAAACAATACTCAATGTGTTATGAGTTCTTGTAGTTCGAAAAATACTTTTTTTCTTAAGGAATGACTACATTCCAAAGAATACTCAATGGGTTAGGTGGGAGTGGTTGAGTTCCAAAAAATCTCGGGTTATTTATCCAAGAGGGTCAAAGTTCCAAAAACTACTTGGGTTTTTACTAAAAAGTGACTACGTGGCCAAAACAATAATTGAGTGTTTAGCCAAAAATATTTGCGTTCCAAATAATACTCGGTTTGTAACTTGTAACAATAGTCTCCATAGTGAAACGTAAACAGTTGATCAAGAATTTGACGTAGTCAGCATAGACGAACTAGTGTAAAAAGCACATGTGAATATTTTTTTTCTTAACAATTGTTCAATGCATATTACATTTTGTACTAATAAAAAGAATGAGAACTTTACGAATCAAAGTTTAGGAAAGAATTTTTTAATAGACTATGTATAAAGTAAAGTTATTGTCTGAATGTGAATCATTAAACAACATTTTAAAATTTTTAAAAAGTCTTAAAATATAAGCAATCCTCTTTTCTTATTTTTGACATACTTTGTATATTAATTAAATAATAATAGTAGTGCTTGTATGTTTATAGTTATTTATATATGAATTAATAAAATTAGATTAAATAGGATGTTAGTACATTTATGGTTTTGTTTCGAGGTCTTTTAATTTGTAATAAAAAGTAAACAATAAATTTTGTAAAATAATTAATAATATATATATATATATTATTATTATTAACTATTTTGAAAATATATATGTTAGAGTAAAGTTAAACATATCTTATATTTGATATGGATTATGTACTTAACAACAAATTATAAAACAATATTCTTTAAGTATTAATTATCAATAAACACATAAGATTTCGCTTATATAACTTTGTTTGATAGGCTTTTGCTAGGATAAATGTTAAGTACACATAGTGTGAAGTATTTCATGTTACAAGTTGAATACTTATAAATGATGTTCATCTCTTTGTTTCTTACAAGAGAATCTCAAAATGAAGTGCCTACATCAAAGATCTCGAGTAAAGTTGTTTCACATAAACATGCTTTCATTGAAAAGGTGGAATGTTAGTCGTGTGAAGACAATCATCATTGTTATGTCTTATGCTTTACTCAAGTTTGGAAAAAGGTGCTTAGCTTAGGTTTAATAAGTTATGTCGTGTATCAAAGAGTTGTGTAAAGAATATGTAAGCATTTAATGTTGCATGATGAACATTTAATGCATCTATAAGTTTGAACATGGACAAACGATAGATGAAGAAGAAGAAGAACTTCACAAGACCTTACAATGACTTCAAAAGGATGTGTAACGACTCTTTTATTCTCAACATCTACATATAGAATATCTTTTGTAAGAAGAAAAGTTGATGAAAATTACGATAATAAGAACGATAACAAAGACTCTTGTAAATTTTAGCAATCCTCAAGCCTTAGTTTGTGAGTAAGAACATTGTTTTGTTCTTTAACAACTTAAAAGAGTATTCTCAATCTTAAATCCTTCTTAGAACATTAACTTTCTTTTAGTGAGCGAAACCTCTGATCGATTAGGTCACACCTTTTGTGTAAACAAAGTACTTAACCATAAATGATTGATCTTCATCAAGCGTTAATCTTACAAAAAGTTGTTTGAGAATGTGTTTGTTAAGTTTTTGTTCGACATGTTAATTTGTGAAAATTCTCAAAAAGTCTTAAATACACAATTCAAACATTTCTTCTTCTATATTGGATCAATTTTTATGATATATTTAAAAAGGAGATACTTTCATACAAAAAAAAGTTAATTAAATAGATATATATATATATATATATATATATAT
>Ga0123341_1003298_pt1 | contig 13766 bp, 10 predicted proteins | sample Turbeapinknodule_FD_89959 | JGI IMG/M metagenome (GOLD analysis project Ga0123341, IMG submission 89959) | Root nodule microbial communities of legume samples collected from Mexico - Turtle bean Mexico pink nodule | ecosystem: Host-associated > Plants > Roots > Nodule | place: Mexico: Nepantla... | reverse complement strand
TATATATATATATATATATATATACTTTTTTTCAGATATATTAACTAGAATAAATTACATTAACATCCTTCTTCAGACGGAACAGAATTCTCCTTCTTTTTTAATGTTTTGTTTTCTAATGAATTCAGAAAATCAATGTAATTCATAAGCATGTTAGTGCTTTCCAAACATTTAAGAAGATTAATGTAGAAATAGAAAAATGAAGTTAAACCTTAGAATTTAAGAGTAGTGTATGCAATATGAAAAAACCTTAGAATGTTAGGTACTTATTATATTAACTTAGATGCTATTTAGGCATGTTTATTTTTTAAAATTATGCAGCTATGTTCCTGATATAATTTGAAGTTAAACCTATTTATATTTCAACTTACTTTCAGAATATCCCTCAAATATTTACAATACAACAAAGAAAAGTGTAAACAATACACAATGCTTATTTGAAAGAAAGATCTCTTAACAGGAAGTGGTTTGCCACATTCTATTTCTTCACCTTTTTACCATACACTTACATTATGTTCTTCCACACCAACAGCCACAACTCCACAAAACACATGGCATAGCACAACCATTTACAGATAGATATATGTTAGCAACATACTCTTAACACAACTTCTCTTTAGATTACATTCCTCCTCTGGTTGAAGTTTATTGGAAATAATATGGAATGATTAAGTAATGCAAACAAACAATTTCAATTATTTTTAATAAATTTCAACCAATAGAAGATGATCATAAAAAGAGTGTGTCAAAGAATGTGTTACTGAGAGGAGCTGAAATCTTTTATTGACCCATGGAAACTCTAGGCAATAATACCATGTGTTTGGAAGTTGCTCCCTTCTCATTTGAAGTCCAAAGCCTAAAAAAGAGTACGTGGTTATAAATTATTCATCCCTTGGAACTGAACTTCTAAAATTAACACATTAATTTCTAAGCTTAATTAAATTTTTATTCCCCATAATATACACCTCATTCAGCTTTAGCTCAGAAAAAATTCTGAGTTATTTTATTTTTTCGATTTTAGTCCAACTCGTATTCATTGATAACCAGGCTAACAGATTAGAAAATGGAAATTATGTTTTCTAAATAAGATGGACTAAAAAGAAAAGCTTTCAAGATAAGAGAGACCTATATCAAGTTTACAAATTTTTAGGGATTAAACAGTAACGACTGGATTTTTTTTTAAGAAGAAACAAAACCAACCAGAAATTTTCCAGTGACTAGAACAGTAAGAGGTGTATATTATGGGATTTAAAATGTCAATGAAGCCAAGTTTCTATGTAATTCATGGGTAGATGAAGTGGTACTTACTAATTATGCTTCCCATCATGGAATTGAGCATTTTTTGAGGATTTAAAAGTCTCCAGAAATTCTTTAGCCTTCTGCATCTCTTGTTTCTGCCTTGCCTTGTCCCATTTGTGCTCAGATCCTAATATTTGAATGACACGAGGTAATGCCCGTCCTGCAGCATCTGTGTCAAGGAAAGCTAGACGAGACCTCCTCGAAATGAAGTCAATTGCAGATTCACAATACTCATGACGAGCACAGTAGGCCACCTCAGCCTCCAAAAAAGGGTAACCATGGGCAAGTCGCTTACCCAAATTTTCATTCTGCATAAGAAATATATATTTAAAACTTGGTATTGTCAAAACCATGAAACTGATCAAAACTTGTACAAACTGCATAAGCACACTTTAGATCTGTTGGTGGCACATTCTATTGGATTTTGATCTGTCAAACTAGATTAGAAGCATGAGGTGAGTGTTTGAAATGAATAACCATGCAATGAATTATATATCTTTTAAAACCAGCAAGGTCGGAACTATGTTCAACAGTTTGACAGAATTTCAGTATGCAAATGCACTTAACCACAAATAATTCTACCAACAGTTTGACGCCATATCTTCTCAAATTGATTTTGTTGGATATCTCAAATCGATTAGAGATAAATAGTATAAAAGTGTGCATAAACCTCATCTTACAAACTGGTTTTGTAAGATTAAGTTAGGCTCGTAGTTCACTTCGTAAGATTGGATTGGATTTAAAGTCCATTTCCTATGAGATTTCTTCCAGCTTATATTGGGTTTTTCAGCATATCATGCTTTCTTACAATTATTTGGTTTGTTATCAAGTTAAACTGGTGAATATTTATAATTTTGTAGCATTATATTTTCTTTGGATACCCTCATATAAGACTTTCTTAGTATTATTTTTGCATTACACAAAATCTGACAAATTTACAAGTCAAATCTATGGACCATCCACAAATGAACATAAACTCTCACATTTAACAATTTTCATGCAATACTGCCTGGTGTGATAAAAACCGGATCAGAATTATATAAAGAAAACCTTTTATTAACAAAAAATGTACAAATGATTCCTAGGAGTTGAGAATCTTGAATTCTCCCACACCAATTTAAATTTCCTCTCAAATCACAAGATACAACTCTCCTCTGAACCCCTTTTCTTATTGGCAACATATGACTTATTTTTGTAATTATTACCAACCCCAACTAACTAACTGTATAACTAATGGACATCTATCATTGTGCTCAAAGCATGGACAAATAGGTAAACTCTTGTGAGTACGAGTCAATGAGCAAAAGCCCCTCTCATAATGAAGCCTGCTATATATTGATGATGAGTATATAAGGCAGCTTGAGTAGTAAAGTCTTGCACTATAAACACATAACCCCTAAAGAGGCTAGAGCAAGACTTAATTGAAAATGAATTGAATTATTGATTGTGTCATAAAGACCCTTATGTCCACGTCCCAATCTACCTCCCGGAGAAGTATGTGCTTCTAAAAAGATCTTTAATACTGTGATCAATCCCCAAGTTAGTTCTATACATATGCCCAACAACTAGAAATTTAAACACAATAGTGAAATGATGGTGTCCACGTCCCAATCTACCTCCTAGCTATAATCAAATTTACTTTTCCGTATTCCAAAGTTCAATTAAATTATAAAAAATGGAAACACCAAAGATCCTACTCTTGACCACTTAACTATAAAGACTTCGATATTGTTAAGAATCAACAATCCAGAAATCTTAAACTATATAGTTAGAGAGCCAACGAAAAAGTTTTATATCTTTAACAACATCCATCACAAGTATTCGATATTCATTCACGTTCATGGTTTACAACAAACAATGAAGCCATATATACCACTAGTTGAGTCAGTCACATGGATAAATGATGCCACTAGGCTATATCAATTCAAAAGTTCATGTGCTAATACTGCTACTATATGCAATACGAAATATATACAAGCTAACCTGAGCAATGACAGCAACACGTTCAGCCAATGTTCCATATGCATGAGACAAGTGCTTCGCTGCAGCAGTGTCCATCACACCAGGAACAACTTTACCCTTGTATGTTACTTTCATGCGCACATACTGTTGAGAAAGAATGGTAAAAGATGCAGGATCCCACCCTTCACCACCAACAATCCTGAGATTGTTGGTGACACATCCATTGATGGGGCTCAACTTCCCAGACTTTATAGCTGCATTGACAGCATCTTCTGCCATGCTGAAACACATTGAAATCAGAATAGAATCATGTGCAACAGGAATATTGCACGCTGGAAGGGAACATCCAGAAGGAAAGGCAACGACAAATAGTGCAGAAGTTGGAAAGAAATTAAACACTAGTTAAATGGACTAACTGAATAGTTAGCATGATTAATACAATACCTAACTGCAGAAACAACATCTGAACAAATTTCAACAACTTTCAGCTTGAACGATTAAATAATTACCTTCTATAGGTAGTCCACTTGCCACCAGTAATGGTAACCAAACCAGGGTAACCCTCAAAGACAACATGATCCCTAGAGATACTCTCGGTATTTTTAGCTGATGGGTCCATGGCTAATGGACGAATGCCACTCCAGGCAGAAAGAACGTCAGTGCGTCGGACCTAAATTTTCAAAGCATTATTTGATGTTTGAAGAGAAAGGGATAAAGGAAAATGACGTATAGATTGTGACAGCTTATTCGGATCATTGTCCTCCGATTTAATCAGGAGTTTGACAGACCAAGTTAATTAAAAGAAGAGAGAATCCCACAAATGAAAAGATTTAATTCTATATCAATGGAGCTAACAAATATAAGATGCAATTTACTGTTTTTTTTCTTCTGCCTAGGATTATCCAAAATATTTCCAAACATGTAATATGCATGGAATCATTTAATTTCTGCAATGAACATCAGAAAGATAAGGAAAGTTAATGAGCTTAATAATTGCCTGTATTGGCAGGAATGACATACTTTAACATTAAGGTAATCAGAGATGGCATCCAATATAAATTGTATTTCATCTTCATGTGGTTCTGGAAGAAAGGTAAAGCTAGTATTAGAATCTGTAGTTCCGGCAACTGTCCTTCCCAACCATGGTAGCATGAAAACAACACGTCCATCCTTAGTTTTCGGAACAATCAAGCCCATTCCCTCTGGAGAATAATAATCAGGGAGTATAATATGTACACCACTGCTTGGAGAAATCAAGTCTCGTGCACTTTTGTCAGCCATTTTCCTTATAGAATCACAAAAAGGCCCAGCCGCATTCACAATTACTTTTGCATATGTATCAAACTCTTTGCCTACAGGATGCAAAATAAGGAATAAAAATAATTAACAATTGAATTGTTAAATAACATTATTCTTTAAGCTTGAGATGTGTTATAATGGACATGCAGGGACCAGAACAGCACAGTAAAGGTAGCAGAGTCATGACGCAAATTTTTTTATGTCTATTATTTGGTGCTTGAAGCAACACAACCAATTTTGTACTTTGTTTTTTCATGAGCCTAAGAATATCTCAAATGCAAATTTCTTAACCTACTCTAACAAATAAGCAATGGTTACTCATTGAGGCCCATTTGCTGGGGAAGGATAAATAGTAGAACCTATTTAGTGAACTATCAAGAGAGTTGCACCATTAGAAAGTACAATTGCTTAAGTTACATAAAATTTAAGAAAAATTGTGTCATGATATGACCCTGCATAAAAAATCTGAACAGTATAATTCAGCAACTATAATAAGTTGTTCCATTAGAGATGCTCTATGTACTTAAAAGAACAATAAGAAAAGAATTGCAATACCATTTGTATCATATGCATTTATTTTACATTATAACAAGGCACAAAGCCAACGTTTTGATGCTCTTAAACTTAATCATTCTAGTATTCTCATTGAATTATTTTTATGTTCTAAATAATTACGTAATTTTAACTTATTTACATGGGCAAGTAGTTTGTGAATACATAATATTAAATGTGAAAAATTACTTAACATTAGATATTGGATTACTTATGTGTTTTTTTATTTAATAAACACCTTTTCCAATAAAACTTTTCTATTTTTAACTCTTTATGATGTGCCCATGGCTACACAACAAAAAATCCCTTATACACACATAATGAGTTTTTGAACAATAAAAATATGAAATGTCAATGGAAATATGTATTTATTATTACATTGATACTGAGCTGATTGGAAATTTTTAAATGCTTTAATGCTTATTCTGTTTGTAGAATCAAATAACCTACAGTGTTTTGGTGTGGGATTGAAAGTGCCGGTTACAACTTAGAGAGAAAAATGATTTTGAATTTTTCATAATATTGTAGTGAACATAAAATTTGTCCCCTGTTTTGGTACATAATAAAAAAAATTAGATTTTGTTCTGTACTCCATCCTTTTTTTTTGTCCTATGATCATTTTTAAAGTCACACATGGTAAAAGAGCTAATGTGCTATCTCGTTCATAATTTTTTTTGCAAATTAAAGGCATCCCCTAAAAGTCACAAATCAACAGCTGAAGAATAAATTATTGACTTCCAACAAATGGTTCTTCACATAGTATGTCTGTTCCTCACAAAATATCAGATCCCTTGTTTAAACAGATATAATATCCTGATACAGTCCGTCAACTTACCATTTCCAATAGTCCAAAATAGTAAAAAATGTAAACCATGAATGTCTACAGTAGCATATAGAAATAGAAGAAAGAATTACCAGTTAAATTGTCCCTAATTCGTGCACCAATTATCCGCTCACCAGCATCATCCTTCAGTAAAGATACAACTTCGGCGTGATTGAGCACTGCAGCACCAGCTAACGCTGCTGTGCAAGCCAACCCAACATTAAGACGTGCATCATTCATTTGTCCATCATAATAAACAACTGTGCCCCTCAGACTTCTACCTTTTCCCTCCTTTGCCAGAGTGGGAAAGAGTTCAACAGACTCCTTAGCAGAATAATATCTCGATAAGTGTAAGAGTCGTGCTCCTGCGACCAAATCGTACATTTTCAAGCCAATCCAGTAGTACAGTACTTCAAACCAGTCAAAACATGGTGTCATGCAAGGCAAAGCATGACATAGGTGTGGTGCATTGTCAATAACCTGTTTACGCTCCTCAAGTGCATGGAATACTAACTTCAGTTGGCCATAGTCAAGTTGAAAGAAAGCTTTCTCTAGGTAACGAACACCTAAGAGTTTACACAAACACTGAAATGTTAGAGCTTATAACATAAGGACATATAAAATGACTAACATTTCCCAGTAAGATTGATTTTTTTTGCCAGTCAATACCAACAATCTAAAGAGTTAAGATGCATAATGTTTTTATCAATCATATTTGAAAACCTAAATCAATGTAAACTTCACAACGCTCAAATGGAAACAGGGTCCTTTAATTGATTTCTGCCTGTAAATTTCAAATCCCAAAAGTATTAGCCAGTTATAGGTTTTTAGCTATGTTACTTAATGTTTCATATCCTTTGAAAGAATATGAAAAACAATTTAAAAATAGTAATTTTATTGAACACCCTTTATAAACATGTCAATATTAATTATGAAAAAAAAATTGTTTGGCCTACCAGATTATCAGTGTTTGCTAAATTTAGAAGCATTATATATTTATCCAAGGTGTAGTGAATATTTAAGTAAATAATGAGAATGATGAAAAGTGCCAAGATACAAATAAGAATAGAGATACAATATAAATAAAAAAATTGATACATCGGTCATTTTTTCTTTTCCCTCCTCTTTTACCCTTCCACTCAATTACTTGAGAAACCAAGGCTCTCCCTTGCAATCTCTACTCCAATTCTAAAACTCACCCTTATTCCCCTCCAGTGATTTATGCACTGTCTTCTTCCCCTCTCTAACTAATCATCTAACCAACTAAATATCTCCTTTCTTTGTTTAATATCCACTTTTTCTTATCAATTTCTGCATGATTCATCCTCTCCAGTGAAGATTTTATTAAGTACTGCCCTATCTTCTTCTATCAACCCAATTCAAAAAACTGAGGTTTTCACACCAGTGTACCTCAGGGGACTGGCATATGACACAACTCAAATTTCTCCTAAAATTCTTCTACAATTGGTATTTGGATATTTGTTTCATCCTTAATAGTAAATGGTTGAAACCTTCAGACTACTGCAGTTTGGAACCCTTCCAAATATAATTAGAACAAACCAACCCCCCACCATTGGAACCAACTAAAATATCTGCCTTTTAGTGCCACCAAGACCACTTGGAACTTGTACCCTTTCCTCTCCCACAACTTCACTTAACTTGAAGTATCATTCCAACCTGTTCACCCAACCAAACATATCCCCAAAGTAATTAGCCACTTGATACCACCCCATCCTTTCTCATATGCATTTTCCATTTCACCCAAACTGCCCCATCCACTGGAGCTCTCATCACCAAGCAAGGTACAGTTTCTAGAAGTTCCTCGGTTCTTACTCACTCTGTCCTTGTTCTTGCATCTCCCTTCCAGATTCTTGAATTTTCCACTCTGCAACTAATTCCCTTTTGAACAAAACATAGCAGAATTTCTTTGATCCTTACAATCAATTAAATAATATACGCATGATGTCTTTTCATTAATAAATAACTCCCACTAAACATATATCCCCTGTCATTATTTGAATGAAACAGCCTTCTCCAAAGCCCCTTTGTCCAATCATACTTTCAGTATTAGAAAAATATTTAAGAAATCATCATTCTTTGAAGTTATTTTTTTAGTGGCCTCTGTGATTTAATTAAAGTATAAGAATTCTACATTCGTTAAAGTATAAAAACACTTCTAATGCAAAGACTATTTACTCTTTTCTATTAGGAAAATGCTTGGACTCTTCCTGAGGAAACTCAAGCAAAAATAAAAAGCTGTTTGGATAATTACTCCTTTTGAAAACAAATGTCATTAAATCTAACCACTTTCTATTACTTTGCTAGTTAAACATACATACATAATGAATTTTGAACTAAAGTTATTGACAAACTACATCTTCGGATACTAATGAAAAAGTACTATACAATTTCTCGACTCCAAATGGTATTTTACCCAATTTTTTTATTGAAAAGCGTAAATAGTACACTCTCTTGCGATTATCGGATATTCAATAGATACAGTATCTTTTTAATCATTTTTTAAAGATAAAATAACACATAATCGAGCACGCACACTTGTACCTCCATGAATGAGCTTGGTGGAGCGAGAGGAAGTTCCGGAAGAGAAATCCTCTCTCTCGACGAGGCCGACGCGGAGCCCTCGAGTGACGGCGTCAAGGGCCACGCCGGAGCCGGTGGCTCCGCCGCCGATGACGAGAACGTCTAGAGGACTTGTGGCGCCGGCGCCGATCAGCGCCGACCGCTGCACTTCTCTCGACGGCACGGCGGCGAATGGATCGTGGATCTTCTCCCGGACAGTGGCGATGTATGATCCCCCGGCTCCATGGTCGCTGACGGAGACAGGAGGCGAGAGGAGGATGGAGGAGCCGTATGCGGTGGCGACGGCGGCTCCAATGGCGGTGCCGATTCGCCTGAGGCGAGTCATGGAAAGTAATGAAAAAAGAGAAGTGAGAAAGGAAGAGCGAGAGAAGTGTGGGCCTTGTTTTGCGTTATATTATCTTTGGTCAACGTCATTCAACTTCAAATTTACACTGCTTTCTGGCGGAACATTAATTCATTTATGTTCAATTTCTAAATTTTGAGTTTTTTTTTTAAGCTCTGTCGGTTTCTTCTGCTCTTTCTTCGTGAAGAAGAGTGAGTGTGAAAATTGAGCGATGAAACTCTTCTTTCCTTCTACTTATTTGTAAGAAAGTAAGAGAAACATGTTAAATTCACTTTTTTTTTTTTCTCTAATCTCATTTCATATTATTTCACTGCCATTAATATAATCTCACATCGCTTAATAGTCGAAGACTAAAGTAATTTATGTACTCTCTTCTTCCTTAATCATTAATCCGTTAAGACGTCTTTTAAGAACAAAACCGTGACGGAGCACTGACTTCCAAAGCAGACAATATCTTGGATGTGGTGATTGACCCTTATGATGATATTTCTCGAACTTGAGGTCGGAACATTGGTACTGTCTTTGGAAATGAAAATGAAATGTGTCTCAAGCCCTTCAGTTAGGAGAATCCACTCCTCTTAAACCTCGACTAGGAAGTTTGTTCTGACACTGTCAATATAGTCTCATAGTCCCACATCGCTCAATAGTCTATCATCAAGACGCCTTTTAAGAAAAAAATCATAACAGACCATCAACCTTCAAAGCGGTCAATATCTTGGGATGTAGTGATTGACCCTAGATATGCTATATCTCAAACTTAAAGTCAAAACATATATTATTAAGTTTTTTTATTATAAAATTAAATAAATTGTACTTGTGATATAATTCATAAATGATTTTTTAGTTAAACTAAAATCGGATTTAATAATAACACAATGACATCTTCAACTATATTAAACTGAAGTTGTATTTGATAATCTCGACTTTCACTATATCAAATTTCACTAAACTCGTAATTCAGATACACAACTTGTTCCGTTTAAGAATAAAAAAAATTGTCAATCTCAAGAAATACCAAATGAAATTTCATCATTTGGAGAAAAATCACTCCCTTCATCCCATCCAAAGTGTCGTCTTATTATATTTTTTGTATGCTTAAGAGTCTTCATGTTTCTTATAAATGAAAACAAACTGCATATCCACAAATCTTCCATTCAATATAACCTTTTTTTTTAAATATGCATTCATGTTAATCTGTATACATTTGCATAAATTAGAGAAGAAGTTTATAGAAAGCCTTGCAATGTGATAGAGTACCCTTATCATCATCATCAAATATAATTTTTCTTTTTGTCACGCATATTAGATAAATAGAAATTTGCAATTAGATGAGTATTCTTTTCCAAGTGTACTTTCCTTTTGTCCTTTCAAAATCATATCTGAATTTCTATAAAACCTTTTGTTCCAAACCTTATGTGTGTTACACCATATTTGATACTCTATTTTATAAAGAATATTAAAGTCTAGGAAGGAAATGCAACTTTCTATATGACTTTGATAAGTATCTCTATGAAGATTATATAGACTGATATGAAAGAGATAATTACAAAAATGTGTCATCATATTATTGTCGTACCATAAAAATATGTTCTTCATATGTGATAGATTGGGAATATTTTCATATTTCATACATGCTTCCTTAGATCAGTGCCTTGTCTTATGTATGGTTAGTATAAATAACATTATTGCTGGTCTTTTCTTTTGGATCATCACATCAAACCAATGAGTTTCAAACTGTTCAGTGTCTGTATATTCCACCTTTTTTTTTTCTCCCCTTCCATCATGTTCAGTGTCTGTATATTCCACCTTCTGTCTCTTGCTTCGTGCTATCAATTTTACATTCTTCAGTCTTTTGCTCCCAGTTATTATACCTCTCCTTTGTTCTTTCTGCATATAAATTATGAGCTAAATTTAAAGGATGTATCTCTAGCCATGACAGATTATGCTCACTGTTCCCCATTTGGCAGTACCTGATGACTAACGCGTAACAGTGCATGGATTGCCATTAGGCTAGCAATTTCCCATGCAGACATTCTCAAACAGCATGTACATCTGTGGATATATATATATATATATGAACTTGCAGATAATTGGGCGTTGTTCATGATCATTTTGTTTAAAATATTTACTTCGGGTATGTGACTTTGGTCTTCCAAGTACTAAGTCAAACACATTTCTTTCATCTAAAACCCCAGCCCGGACAGTAAGTTCTTTTTATTAACTGAAGCATTCATGTGTCAGATTTTGTTAAATTTTTACAATAGTTCTTTGATGATATGACATTATAGTTTTCCCTTTATCCTTTATGCACATGACAGACAGAATTGATGGCACCCGAAGTCATAAGAGGTGAACTGTCAAGCTAAAAGATTTATTGTGACTAGTGACCCTGCAACAACAATGGAGACATTTAAATTCTTCACGGGTTTACTGAACTTTTAATTAGCCAATTTCTAGAGTAATAAAAGAATACGCTTTGAGCAGCTTGATCTATCCTCAAACACACACATAGTATGTCCTATTTAGGACACTAGCCGTGTCCTGGTGTCCATGTTGGAGTTGGTGTTTTCATAGGGACAGATTATACTATTTGGACTGGTCCACAATTCGTTGCCTTTGATTTAGCTCTATTCTACAAAAGTACACATGTTCCTAATAACTTGAAATAACTTTAATTAAAATTCTCTCCTATAATTTGGCATATATTAGGATATGGTACAAAATAATCTGAGACATGGGTAATCATCCCCCCAAGCTAACTTTTGAGATTATGTTCAGCTCAGTCTATTTCTTATATGATATTAATGTGTAGTCCTAATCTTGGATCATCCGTAGATGTTTACTCCTGCAAATTTTTCACTCAAGTGTCCATCATTGGGCACAAGGAGCAAGCCTGTTATGAAGTCTCACATTAATTAGAAATCTGACCAAATTGTAAGATTCGGAAAATTGCAAGACTATGACGATTAGGACTGGTTTTTGATGTTATAAGGATTGGTTTGTTGTAATAGCTTTCCCTTACCAGAATTAAAACAGAGAAACATTTTAAAAATTAAGTAATGGTAAAAGGGTTTAATAGAAACAGAGATAACGTTTAGAGAGAGAACAGTAAGAAATTTAAGGAAAAGGATACTGATTCAAGAATGTAGGCTCACAAATATTCATATATTACTTAGAAATGGCAGTGGTGGAGCAAGATTGAGCGACCTCAATGGTGGATACCGCAGGAATATTTTAGAGGCCCAATTCTTTTGAGCTAGTGGTGGATACCGCAGGAGTCATCTCCAGCAATGACAATGTCATTAGCATAAACAACAAGATAAATGCATAGGCCAGATGGAGAATGGAGGGAGAGGATAAAATGATTAATCTCAAAGCAAGGCTAAGCTGAAACAGCCAAACAAAGCACAGTGAAACTGCTTCAGCTCATACAAAGAGCAATGAAAGATGTAGACAGGGCTTGTGTCAGAACTAGTAAATTAACACAAGTGATTTTGGCCACAAGGAAAGTGGTGTCCCCATACTTAAGGCCACAAGTTTTTATGCAAGTGAAGTTGGTGGAAGGGCATTTGGAGCACGAGATAATGCTTGAGAATCACAGGTGAAACAGTGAGAGATGGTTGTGGTTGCTGATGATAGGTGTCATGGAAGTGGAGCAGATTCGATAAGGGGAGAAAAAACAAGAAGTGGAAAAGTCAAAGTAGCATATTCAATGGTGAAAGAAGGGAGAAATATTAATATTGAATATTAAATCTAATTCATCAAAATCATTAGATAAGTTTATAAAGTGAAGTTTGTAACGAATTGAAATATTATGATTAGATGCATCTCCAAGTAAAAGTGTTTCACTTGATGATGACTAAGTAGCTTTCATGGTAATTGAGTTCCTCAAATGCTTGGGTGCTTACCATAGACAAATTCTCCATCATATTATACACGAACACCACCCTATCAAACACCATAGCCGGTAAACAAACCAAAAGGAACATACAATCCATTTTCACAGACACGAAATATGGACATGAGCCAAGATGAAAACTTTGGTTCATCACAACGCGATGAAGAAGAACTAAAAGCAATTCAACGAAGGGCAACGTGAATGAAAACAAGAAGAGCAACAATGATAAATTTGTTGACTTTTACTAACAGCTTTTTACATCATCATTCAACCACATTCCACCTACTTTTTTTTAAAAATAAATATCTAATAGAATCGTAGAAAGCAAAAAAGAAGGTAAATTTTTCAAAGAAGGGCAATGAGAATGAAGACGAGAAGAGCAGCGATGAAAGAGTACTTGAGGGCAGCAACAAGAATGGCCAAAGAGATGAACAAGAGCTGCCAGAGGACCTGCACACTTGCCCATGTGAGAATGCCCGTGAGGCCAAGGGCAAGGATGTTGTCAGGGTCAGGGTCCAAAAGGTTCCTCCAATTGAAACCCAAAATGGGTAGTCTTTGATTGCTCGAATCATTGACCTTCTCTTGCTGTTCCTTGGAAGCATTGGGTGGTTCTGGTTGCGGTTGCTGTGTGTTTCCCTGTTCCCTCAAATCTTTGTTGTTGTTGTTGGTAGCGAAAGAGAGAAGTGGGTGAGGTTTTGAGGAGAGAGAGAAAGAGAAGGGTGTGAGGGAAAGGGAAGAAGAGAAGGGAAAAGAGTGAGAAAGAGGAAGTGAGGGTTTCAACCCTACCAACGCATTCTTCATCACTGTGTTGGGATTTTGGGAAGATGAAAACACAAGGAAGGAACAAAAATGGAGAAAATCAAAATGAAAATTGAAATAAGATATGCTAAGCCACTTCTGTGGTGTACATGGGATTATACGTCATTTTAAAATTGCACTTGTCTTAAATTAATTTTCTATCTCACATAATAATAATTAATAATAATAAT
>Ga0123341_1003295_pt1 | contig 13770 bp, 6 predicted proteins | sample Turbeapinknodule_FD_89959 | JGI IMG/M metagenome (GOLD analysis project Ga0123341, IMG submission 89959) | Root nodule microbial communities of legume samples collected from Mexico - Turtle bean Mexico pink nodule | ecosystem: Host-associated > Plants > Roots > Nodule | place: Mexico: Nepantla... | reverse complement strand
TCATTTTTTTTGTATGTATAAGGGTAAAAACAACCCATAAGTAGTTTCTGTTATTCAATATTTATTTCTGAAAAAAAAAAATATATATATATATATATATATATATATATATGTTTTTTTGGAAGTTAAAATATATATATAGATAGATATAGATATCAATAACATAATTATTTTTAAATTAAATTTAAATTTGAAATGAAAAATTAAAATCAGCTAAAAAAAAGAAAAGGGGCATGAGTTAAATGAAAATATAGTCTCTCGATGACTAAATCTTAACACGACTACGAAAAAAATATTTTGCATATAGATAATAGACATGAAAATAAAGAAAGGTTTTAAGTAAAACCTTTATCCACATTTATAATCCGTAATATCTTATATATTTTTTAGTGTAAATTAACTTAGAAGCTTCTTGATGAAGTTTATAAGTTACAAATTAGAAACTGAAAAGTTAAGAAGTTATAAGTTGGGTAGAATTGATAAGATTAACTAATAAAGTAACTATAATATAAAATGATATATATAGTTATTTAATTTCTAAATTGGAAAAGAAAAAGAGTTTTTAAATAAACTAGTTGAAATAAAGGTAAAAACCTAAAATAACTTATAAATTAGTATAATTTCTTGTAAATTAAAAACTACTTAAAGAACTTGTATAAAACATTAAATAATTTATTTTGATCTAACTAATTTATAAACAATTTAACTAATATTTTAGTATTAATTCAGTACAATCTTGATTGTAGGTCCTAGACCGTTTAATGCAGTATAAATAGGACTTGTATGAACTGTTCTAATCACCATAGAGTTGAAAGTTCTGAGAAACATTCAGTTGTGATATTTATTTCAATAAATTTCTAGTGATGGATGTAGATTAAAGTTAATTAACTTTTCAAATAAATTATGTTAAATTTCTTTATGTATTTTATTACGCTGTCTATTTAAACTGTCAAGTTGTTATTATATGTTCTTCGTTATCACTCATTTGTATTTATAAATGATCTAATGAATGTGTGAACTATTTTCATGAATTACTCGTCAAACATAATAAAATATATATATATATATATATATATATATATATATATATATATATAATTAAAAGATTCCAATCATCGAGAGAATTGATTGAATTTTATTAGCAAATAACTCATGCTCTTGCTTTGCCTCTTTTTTTTTTCTCTCGTCCTTTTCACCTTTGATTTATTGACATTCTTCCCATATATAGAAAAAGCTTTTCCTGATGAGTAAAGGAGAAATACACATGCACAAAGTTAGAAACAAAAGCATTGCTTTAACATATTGTATCCAATTACAGAAAGCACTAAATAAGTCTGAAACTTTGCTGGTCACAAAGAACATTTAACAACAGCCAAAACACAAAGATAAATCCTTGCATATAGACAATAACGTAAATCATATACTTAATTCAATAACATTGATCAAAGGATCCATCCCTGCATGAAGTTAGTCTCACAAGCCATGCTCTTTGGAACATTAGATGCCTCAGCTTGAACATATTGATGGTACCTGTTCAAAGTAAGAGGCTAACTTAGACCATTCAATGTCAATCATAATATACTTGTTATCAGAAAACAAAAATCAGTTCTAATGTATTACTATCAACTTGTGTACACATGTTCATATTTCAAATCAAGTTTTGGATTTATAAATGTTTGTTTAAGGGTTTGAAGTGAGTTAGCTGTTAAGACAAATAACAAAAAGTGGGTTGAATTACGAAGGTTTTGTTTTAGGAAGAAGATTGGTGAAGGATTGGGAGATCAAATCCCTCTTTATTTTTCTGTGTATTAAGACTCTTTTGTGATAGATTTGAGTACCCTTAATACTCCTATGTAAAAAACATATGTTATTGAAATTTATTGAACTTGAGACCAAATTATGTTTATGTACTAAATTTTGGTGAGATTATCATGAGCAGAAAGGAAAATTCCATTACCCTATTTGCAAGAAGGGTTCAGTCTGGTAATCCAAAGGGTTGGTTTGAGCAGGCTGAAAGGGAAAGGCACTATTTCCAGCAGCTGAAGTAGAGCTCCACAAACTTTCCATAGCTTTAAGATTAAATCCCTCTGATTCAAGCTGAAAAGGGATTCAATTGACAAAGAAATTAGAATGTGAAGACATATACTAGAATGGTGCATGTGTCTTAGACACACTGAAATTGTTTGGTTCCAAATTGTAAAAACCTTCAGTCTAAGCTGCTTGTTCATATCTCCAAGATGGCGCTCCTGCAAGATGGGTGAAAATATTTGAGAAAAATTTCTTTTCAAATGTCTTACAAGTTCATACTCGGATAACAATGGACTTGTTAGAAAACTAGTTTGAAGATAAATAACAAAAATGAAATTCTGTAAGATCAACAAAAGTGTGTAACATTATACACTGACCCTTCTGCGAAGCTCTTCCATTTGTTCAATCATGATTTGTGTCTGCAATTGAAATAAAATTTACGTAATATCATCCAAAATCAGTATTTCTTTCTACCGAATTACCTACTGATTGTAAAACAGATTGAAACCAGCACTTTATGAAAGAAATACATAAAAAGTTTGTTTAGAAACTTGGTCATTCTCAAGATTGCTTCCCTTCAGTTAATGCTAATGTATCTAGAGAATCTCACAATTTTCAGTTTTGGCACATCTGAATCAAACAGTGCATATATTTTACTGATTACTATCATTAACTAGTTCTGTAAGAAAAATTATTTTCCAATTAATCTATAAGAATCCTTAAGGAGGGGGAAAGGAGAAAAATAAACAGTTTGTTTTATTTTCACAAATTAACTTTTTTTTCCATGGAATGTTTTGAAATTATTAAATCATGGTAGAAGTACAAATTAGGGCTTTGACATGCAAGAAAACAAAACTTGGTAACTTTACATAATCTTTTGGAAATTAAACTTCCTTTCTTTCCCTTACCTTATATTATATATGTATATGTACACATATATATATATATATATATATATATATATATATGACAAAGAGTATGGTGCATAGTCTAGGGAAAGTAGTGCAAAGATTGTTGTCAGTTATAGGCACATGGTTACAACCTAATTAAGGTAAAGTACCAACAAGAAATCCAGAGAGCAATAAAGAGAAAATTCTATATATGTTGGCACCTTCCTTTGTCTAGCTTGTGCTAATGCCCCTTCAAGCTGTTTCTCAAGATTCTGCAACTCCTTTATGTTCAATGGTCCAAGATCTTCTCCTAGCAAATGCCTAAAATAATAATCCATTGTAAGTTAATTTTTACAGAAGGTCATTATCTTCTAAACCCTGTTACCATATTGACTCCTATTTGTTTGTGATTAACATTTACTTGCATGCTACTGTTGAAAACATGATTATGTATATATATTAAAAAGTAAAATGATTTTTTATTCCCTTGAAGTTCAATTTTAATCTTTCGATATAAAATTGTCCATTTTTAGTCATTCTGAATGACACTTTTTTATGATTAAGAGAACAATTTATTAAGAGACACAAAATTATATTAGATAGGATTTTATAGAGGAAAAAAATATTTTAAATAACACTATTTCAAGGATTAAAAGTTATACATTTTAAAATTAAATAAATTAAAAAAGGGACAATATGTTTAGAGAAATTAAAACTAAAATTTAAATATTTCATAAACATCGAAAATATATTTTATCATCATACTTTAGAAGTGGTATATATAGTGAGCATTACCTCTGGGTCCTTTGAAGAGACTCGTACTTTGCCTTTAGCTTTGACACCTCTTGGTACCAGCTCTGTGGCCAAAACAAAAATTCATAAGTAGTGATTAACACGATCTAATTATATATACATCATATCATTAAGAAAATAATAACTTTTGAACTATACTATATTATTGCACACAAAAATAACTCATTACTAATGGATGCTACTTTCAAAAACATGCAAGAGAAAAAAACACTGTTAAGCTTATTACTCTTGTTTTAAAGGACTATAGAGACCTTTCATGAAATGAAAAGAATAATGGTAAGTAATTGGGATCTAAATAAATTATTATTTTATTATAAAGTGATTGTATTATTATTAGAGTGTCAAACAAAGTTTATTTAAAAAAAAAAAAAACTTCATCTCTGTAGTTAATCAAGACCCATAGACTCATGGCTGACAAAATTCTAATGAAAGAATTGTAAAAGTTTGGAAAGTAGCATAAGTAGCAGACAAAGATTTTTATTTTTTTTAAATTTTAGGAGATACAAAAGTGCTATCAGGTGGAAAATGGAGCAGAAAGAGTTCATGAACACATACCTGAGTTTCGCATTCAACGTGTTCATCTTGAGGAGTAAACGAGCAACGTTGGTATCGCTCAATAGTTTTGGTAATGCTGCGAATTAAAGGAAACTGATTCGTCAATTTACACCAATTTTTGTTTTGTGTAATAATATTGTAAACGTTGACACTTGATGTTGTATTAAGGAAATTTAAATAATATCCTCTAAAAGAAAGAAAATATGGGCGATGATGAGCATTTCAAAATTTTCTGAATCATTGAAATCTATCCGTAAACAAAACTTTGAAACTTTAATTAATATTTTGATTATGTATTCCAACTGGTGAACTCAATTTGGTAATATATATTCGAAGTTAAGGACTTCAACTTTTTATAATTTTTTATGTGTTTAGGTTTAAATTTGAACGATTTCAATAGGTGGAACGATTAGAAGTTATAATTAGGAGGATAAACTTTGATTAAAAGTTCAAATTCTAAAAATTAAGCCATATATAGGGTTTGCAGCGGATATAAGTAATGCATTATTTTGCATAATATATTATGACACACAAAAAAGTTTTGTGGCTGAATTGATGTTAGAAAAACGTTTTGTTAGGTTTTTTCGGAACTCATTACAAAACCAATGACCATGAATAAATTATTTTTCTCAAATATTTTACAAATTTAGATAAGTTGCCTTTTTCAGAAATCATCTTTCACAAAACGTTGTGATTGCAACAACTGAAGATGACCCACTTCTTATATTTTGAAGAAGTGAAAACAAATGGAGAAACTATGGCAAGTGTGTTTATAGGTTCTGTAAAAAAATGGACTTTAATTTAATTTATTTATTATTTTTGATAAAAAAAAATTATGGTAAGTGTTTCAAATCCAATACTTATTCCATGACAAATAAAGCTTAACATTACCAAATGATCTAGAACATTTGAAAGTGACTCTCCCAGATTCAGAAAGAGTTTCTCTTTGCAAACAAAAATGATATTAAAAGTATCATTACGCTATTTTCCACTCAAGAAAAAGGTAGGAAATTAATTTAAATAACTGGAGCATCATTTCTGGGGATTTTCATAGACGGGCATTTCCGAAGAACACCCAAGTAATTGTTTTCGGAGAAAACTAAATGCTGAAACAAGTGAGAAGATAACACACAATTCGAAAAACGGTAAAAAAAAAAAACAAAAGACAATTTCACTTTCTCAATCTCTAACGTTATGACCACATAAACTCAAACATTTCAGCAGCACATGCGAAATTTTGCGACAGATGTCCTCATGTTCATATCTCAGAAATTGCAATTTTGGCTTAAATCTAAATCATCTAGAAGCATATTTTCTTCTTTTCTTGGTTACAGTGTTTTTTTTTTTTCCTCTTTTCATATTTTCAATGCCTTGACTGGACTCGGACAATACCTATTAGGGCTAGCAGAAAAGGAAGAAAAAGAACTGTTCCACGTTTTTCGTTTTTAATTTATCATCGTCCAATAGATAAGCCATGATTCCTCCTCCACAAACATGAAAAAAAATGCACAAAACAGTGCTGGATAATTAAGGAGATTCCCCAGAAGAGAGAGAATAAATTGATCATGTAAAAGACCTAAGAGTAAAAGACAGCAAAGAGAAGCAGCACCATTCTTTGATTGCTGCAAAGTCCAAACTCAGCAGCACCCCATGATGATGGATCCCCTCAAGAAATGAAGACAGCAATTATTTTTGGGACACACATAAGATAGAGCGTTCTCTGAGAAGAGACAATGATGGAACCGAAAGATCAAAGGACAAAGGTTAAGAACCAGATTCTTGAGTGTTGAGAACTTTAAGGCTTTCTTTTGAAGCTAAAAAAAAATGATATTATATTGTTTCGATGAAGAGGGAGATGGTGTGAAAGCCCTAGATCTTGCACAATGGTACAAGAGAGTTATCAACACCTACGTCCTTTTAATTAATTACACTATGTTACGAAACTGGGTACGTATGATTGCTTTGTTCCTTCTTCTTTTTTTCTGAGAGAGAAGGAAATGGATTGTACTGTTCCATCAGTAGATCAGTGTGCAAAGCTGAAAGCTTTATCTCACAATAGAGAGATATCAGGTGGAAGGACGATAAAACGTGTCGATCTGTAATTGGAACGAAGCAAAACTCCTGATATTTTCCCCCTACAATCCATGCCATGAAATTTGCTAACAGAACCCCACAGGGTAAGAGAAGTGATAAAAAGAAAGAAAATAGGGTTAATTTATCATGGAGAGTGACAAGATCCACTGATCCAGAAAAGGAGAAGCTATGAGAGAGAGGGGGAGAGAGGGAGAGGGGGGAGAGGGGGGGCTAGTGTCAGGTGCAAGTGGTTGGGAAACAAGTGAAACCAAGAACGGTGACTGATAGAAAAAACTAGAACACAAGGTACAAAAGAAAAAAAAAATAAAAAAATAACAAAATGGGTGGAAAGTGAGTGATGAAAGGGGTGTGTTGGGCAAATCTTAAAAACATCAAATTCAGTCGTGGCAAAATAAAGGAAGCCAGAAGCAGAAACCAGTGGCCATTTTGGTGAAAGAAGCTGATGCAAAGAAGAAAGTGAGTTTGCTCAGAGAAGAGAAGAAGGTATCCATCTCAGCACCACCCACCACACACACACACACTCACTCAGAAAACCCAAAATCTAAATTTTAATATACCTATTGGGATTTGCACCTCACAAAAATGGACACAAAACTTTCGAAAAATAAATCAGAAGACATAAAAAATATGTGGACAAATTAAATAAATGCAAGGGTAGCTAAGATTTTTGCAGTTCATGATAGAGAGAGAGAGAAAGAGATAATACCCAACATTTCCAAATTCATAGAGCTTCCCTCGGCTTGAGAAAATGATGAGAGCAACCTCAGCATCACACAGAACTGAGAGCTCATAGGCTTTCTTGAGCAAACCATTCCTTCTTTTTGAGAAAGTAACTTGGCGGTTGATTTTGTTCTCTATCCTCTTCAGCTCAACCCTCCCTCTTCCCATTCTCTCTCTCTCTCTCTCTCTTTTTCTGTGTGTCTCGAAACAATAACTCTAACTTTATAAATTATTATTAGAAATTGTGTGATCAACCCTTGATATAGAAGAGAGAGTGGGGTTTAGTGCAAAAGGGGAGAGAGAAAGAGTAGTAGTAGTAGTTGTTGTTGTTGCTGTGATGAGATAATATGGTGTGTGTGTGTTTCAGAGAAGTGGAAGTTAGTGTGCTATATAGAAATAGACAATGAACACAGAAAGGGGCACACTTGATCTTCTTTTACAAAAAAATGGAAACCCCAGTTATTCTTATTTTTATCTCATTCTCTTTTCCCAATTTAATTTTAGTAAATATGGTCCCTTCTCTATACCTCCCTGCTCTCTCTTGCTGCATACTTTTAATTTTGCTGCAGTTTAGGGCAAGTGAAAGGGAACTTCCACTCTCACGCGCCGGTGCCCTCCACGCTCCCATGTGAACCCTCTTCACACTTTACAACTGATACCAGTATTTGTGGAAATGCACTAACCACTGGCTGCTAACTCTGTTTACCCCAAAACTGGTTCCCATGCTGATATCATCACATAACCTTTTGCAGTAGGTTGACCAATAACTTGTACAAATATCACTGGGATATCATACTCATGGTTTTTACACCATCATACATTCTTCTCAAATTCACTTCTAAAAATATCATCTTATAAAATCACTACACACTTACACTGTAAAAATCTCATCTTCCTATGCTGCTACTTTTCTAAAAATTAATTAACTTACCATAAGTAGCAATTTTATATTAATAACATATTTTCCAAAAACATGTTGAGGTTCTCTGTTCTGATCTGATCATCATTAATAATTTATTTCATGTCCATCTCTCACAACATGATTGAGTAAATTACAGTTTTGTGTTATAAAGAATAAAAATGAAGGAGTATAGGCACAAGGGTTATTACCTAGCCACTTAATACACTGTCATATTTTGCTTAGGATGATTGTGCACTGCATAAATCAATTGTCATTCAAATGGTAGTTATGTATTGGTGTTAAATTTTTTTTTTCTTAGACAAGAATTTTAATGATTGAGAGTAATATGATACTCCAACCCATATATAAAAAAAACACACCTTGAACCAAAATTTGGCTAACAAACATTTCCATCACAGAATATTACAAAAACAAATGGGTCACTAAGAGTGCTTCTCCCACATTAGACCACAAATGAGCAGAGAAGTCTTACTACACACCAAATCAAATATCATACCAAACTTTGTCCTGTTTGCAGAGACGTTTATAAAGAAGCTTTGAGTGCCATAACAACATTTGTATCATAAAGAGAGTTTTTTTGTTTGATATTTTGGCCGGAAGGTATTAGGCCTTTTGTATTTTTGTTCTGATGTGGTTATGTCTATATCTGTCTAGTCATGGTTACGAGGTTCTGGTTGCCAATTGATAGAGTCGGTTGAAACTCCAGTTGAATGGGTATTATGTAATTTTGTTTGAGAATTTTTTAATAAGATTTTAGACACTCCTAAAATGTCTCATTTTATTTTATTTATTTATTATTGATAAAAAAAATCTTAATTGATGTATTAGTGTTAATATATGTAATCATTATTACTCAAGCTTAATTTTTAAGTTGTTTATCAAATGTAAAGAAACAATTAATTAACATAAAGTTCTTCAATTCAAAGAGGTCTTCTAATCAAAGAGCTTAATTGAATTTTTTTCTATCATATGATTTTATATTTGATGTTGCTGGTGCATCTAATCAGAGAAAAACTGGTTGGAAAGCATATATTTAAAAGCTTTTTTTAAAAGGCTGTGGAAGACAAACTTTTATACTTTATCCATATGATAAAGATTGATGCCATGTATGTAGCTAGCTAGAACACAAATTCTATTAGCCAAGAATTTTGTACACGTTTTGCTCACACTAAATTAATTAAGCTAAAAACTGAACCTAAATTTCATGTTCCAAAAGTTTGTCTTCTCCACACTTTAGCATAGACCAAAAAATAGTGGTTACTAGAGAATCATAGATTACATACATTTGAAAAAGGAGACAATACTCCAATTTATCGTATATAGTCTAGTTACCTTTTAACATATAGAGAGGCTATGACCAAAAACTACAATTGAACATGATACACACTATAATAACATGCCAGAACTTCTCAATACAATAAAACAAGATACCATTTAGATGAAATTCGAAATTCTTTTAAAGTTGGACTGTATATATTAGCAAAAAAAAGGCAAAATGGTAAAAAAAAGAAGCTGAAACGTGACTAAACTTGAATACCAAAAATAGAAAAACGCGTAGATATTTGTACAGATGGAAACTGTTTCTAGCACAGTATAAGAATTAATTAATGGCTAGTGATAAGCATGTGTTTGTAATGTTTGGATCTTGGTTAAAGTTTGCAAGTAAATAACTTTACGATTAAATATATTTTTTCTCTCTTTATTTTTAAGTGAACTTGATTTTCTTCAATAATTCAAATGTTAGACTGTATTTGTAATAAGAAACGATTGAAATAGATTTTTACTAATACTTTTTTACGCGAAAAATTAATTTTCAATTTGCATTATAATGTTAAAATATTTTAGATTAAGTTATCATTATCATAAATATTATAATATTATAATGCAATCAACACTAAAAATAATTTGTTTCTTATATGTAAAAAATACTAATTCCAATAATTTCTTTATTATAAATATGCAAAGGATCTAAAGAAACATTCCACATTAAAGTATTGGAATAAAAAATATATTTAACTCATAATTCTACTGAATGTGAAAAGAGATTAAACATAACGTTTTACTGAAGTAGCTATGAAATTTCTTTCATATATAGACAAGAGAATTGGTTGGCATTGTGGAAGGTAATCACTTCAACCCCACCAAACTCATAAAGGTACTGAGCAGTTTCAAAGAGTTTCAATTGTCTTGAAAAGAATCACACAATACCACTAGTCACACATATATAGCCTTATAATATTCATGAACTGACAACACCTTTGCATTAATTCATAATATTATATATATATATATATATATATAAATTCTATGCACTCAAAATAAAAAAATTCTAACATCAGAGTAGAAATCAGTTGTTCACAACTGTTATATATCTTTAATCTATTAAAGTGTATTTCTAAGATAAAATCATGAAGAAAGAAGGAAATCTCAAGAGACAATAACATATAAGTAATTCTAAAAATGTGAGTATTTGTAAGATCCAAGTATTATTTTACTAAGATTCATACCTTGTTATTTGTTTTAAGCTTAAATGAAGGGTTTGTTATGATAGATACAAAAATTTCACATGTTTTAAAGGTCAAGAATACTTTAAAACTTTTAAATGGACCATACATTGGAACAATGTGTGTGAGTTCTCATGAATTTCATGTGCAAAGAATGATGAATCCCATTTAAGGCCACTTCCCTTTTGCTACCCTATCTTTTATTTGTCGTGGATCACATCTCACCCCTTCATATTCATCCATAGGGTACACACTACTGCTAGCTATCACACCCCTCAAACTGTAATATGGTAAATGTAAATTTCTATCCATACATGTTCCTATTATTGGTGCTACTTCTTAGTGTATTCTTTCACCAAGTTTCATTAGTGCAAATACATATAATTTTATGATAATTTATTATAACAGTAATTCACCAGTTATACTAAATTAGACGCTGTTGTAATGGTAAATAATATTATACTTATTATGTCTTTTAGATAATAGATAAATTTAAAATTTAAATAAAAAAAATTATTTTAACTGTCATAAAATATATTTATTGTATTTATATTTAAAATGGTCATAGATAAAATGGTTAAAAGTTTCAACAAATGTGAAGACCGGAAAGTAGTATATATATATATATATATATATATATATGCAGAAAAACAATGCATCGTTAAGTGAGAGTGGCATACCAATACCAATAATATAGCATATCGTTGCCTTTATACGAGAACACTCTCTTTGAAAATTTGTATTAGATATATAGTAGCAAAGTCTTGTATTTTGTGAGACTCGGATACTCCTCTTAAATAGTGTGTCCATGCATTGTATAAGGGTTGGAATACCGTTTAAGTGTTCTCTTTAATTTAATGTATTCTTCGTTGATAAAAAAAAATAAAAATAGTGTGTCCATATCGGATATCGACACTCGTACGACACTTGTAGGACACGTATTAATGAAGTGTTCAATTAAAAAAAGTATTTGTTAGATTTATGACAATTCTAGCACGATTCTAATACAATTTTGAAAATGAGAAATACATTAATTTTCTTCTCTTATTAAGCAAGTTGAGCAGTGGTGTTGAAATTTTATATGGACTGGTGATATTCTGAAAAAAGGTATAAGTTTGAAAATTATTAACCTTCACCGTGAAAATAATGCATATTTTCTTAAGCTTGCTTGAAACTTTGTTTATAGCAACAGGCCTTGGTCTTTTCTCTTGAAAGTCAGGGTGCTTAAATCAAAATACGAGTTTCGAATGGTTTATAGATCCTCATCTCTTTGGTCTGGAATTAAGCAGTTTTATTCTACTATACTTGATTATACTTCTTAGAATGTTGGTACAAGTTCTTTTATTAATTTCTGGAATGATAAATGGTGTGCTACTACTTCTTTAGCAAATATTGCAGGATTATCTGATGGTGCTAGTATTCCGGATACAATCTTTCAGTTTTGGACAGGTGGTGATTGGAATATTTCATTGTCTTTACACCAGATGCCTGATCTTTTTAGTCATATCATGGTTGGGGCGGAACAGGATATTCCTAATTGGATTCTAGATGAGTCTGGTCATCTCACTCTTAAATTAGCTAGGACTTTTTTCTTGGATCTAGGAATTTCCTGTGTTTGGGGTAAATTTATTTGGTCTTCATATATTCTGTCTTCCAAAACTCTTGTCCTTTGGAAAGTTTTTCATGTGCGGCTTCCTGCATATCAACATATTCAAAATAAAGGTCTGCATATTTGTACTATGTGTACGCTTTGTGAAAAGCACGAGGAATCTATTCAACATTTATTTTCTGAATGTGTTAATGCTTTGCGTATTTGGAATTCGGTTCGACACATTTTTCCTGCTTATCATTTCTTTAATAAGGATGATCTTCTTTCTTTTATTAAGAGTGATGGTAGTTCGTTGGTTAAATTGATTAAGCTAGTTGTGATAACTTTTTCTACTTGGATGATATGACGTATGAGGAATTATGTTCGTTTTTCAGGATAAGATTGAGGTTTCTAGAGCTATATTGGTTATTAAAGATTTAACTTGTCTAGTGGGTAATTCGTCTAAAACTTCAATGAAGAATGTTATGTTTGATTTCAATGTGCTCAAGTTTTTTTTGTATTAACACTCATACTGGTAAAGTTCTACGTCCTCTTCCTATTAGATGGGAGTTTCCTTCATCAGGTTGGGTTAAAATTAACATTGATGGGGCTGCTAAGGGATATCCTGGTCTTGCTACATGCATGTGAAGGTATTTTTTCATGCGAGTATGGGGGAATTTATTGGAGCTTTTTCTTCGTTTCTTGAAGTTCAGTCTGCTCTGGTTGTTGCGTTTTATGGGGTTATACATGCTGTGGAGGAAGCTTAAAAGATGGGGCTTAGTAATGCTTAGCTGGAATGTGATTCTGCTTTGGTTTGTGTTGTGTTTACTACTAGGACAAATGTTCCTTGGATGCTTCGTAATCGGTGGAATACTTGTCTTAGTTACTGTAGGAAAATTAGGTTTAGGGTTACTCATATTTTTCGTGAAGGGAATGTGTGTGCTGATAAGTTGGCTAATTTAGAATTTATACATAGAGAATCTTTGCATTGGTATAATAGACTTCCATCTTGTCTGTTCTTATAATTCTTTATGAATAGGTATAGTCTACCTATGTATCGTTTTTGTTAACATATGGGTTTTGGTCTAGTCCCCCCGTATTTTTGTATTTTCTTTTTCTTTTTTAATAATATTTTTTTCATGTGATGACAAATAATTGTTGTTACTTGATGTGTCAGCCTAGCTGAGATCTTAAGTTGCATAGTGATGCCTATCATGGAAACTTTTATTTAAAAAAAATACATTAATTTTCTAAAATTCAAATTTATTATATAAATTTTTCTTTATGATTACAAAAATAAAATAAAAACATATCATTTTGAACCAATCATGAGAAACATCTTTTTGTCAAAGAAAATTGAAATATACCTGTGCACATAAATCTCTATTGTCAATTTATATAATTCATAATTATATAATATATAGATTTGTGTCTCCATATCCTACATTTTAGAGATTATACGTATCTCCGTGTCCGTATTCGTGTCATATCAGTGTCTGTGTCTATAGTACATAGCTCGTATCTATTATATTTTTACTTTAAATAATAAATAAATTACTAAAACATATTTTAAATATAAATTAATTTTAGAGACAAAAAATTAATGAGTCACTATATTAAATAAATTATATACTATTATAAAGACTAAACAAATTG
>Ga0123341_1003291_pt1 | contig 13776 bp, 11 predicted proteins | sample Turbeapinknodule_FD_89959 | JGI IMG/M metagenome (GOLD analysis project Ga0123341, IMG submission 89959) | Root nodule microbial communities of legume samples collected from Mexico - Turtle bean Mexico pink nodule | ecosystem: Host-associated > Plants > Roots > Nodule | place: Mexico: Nepantla... | reverse complement strand
TTTGCACAATTAAACAAGGTTCACAATGCTATGCTATTTGCACCACAAATAAAACTATGCTAACGCTTGATGGGCCTTCTTGGAACATCAACTCTCTTGGTCATGGACCTTGTTGTCCTAGACACTCTTATGGGTGCCCTTCATGCAAGGTTGGTCCTAGACGCTCTTTTGGTTGCTTTTTATGCAAGGTTGGTCCTAGAAGCTCTTGTGGTTGCCCTTCACACAAGGTTGGTCCTAGACACTCTTTTGGTTGCTGGGGCCTCTTCCATCAACTGTAGTTACTAGATTCTTGATCTATTTTTTGGACAACAAATTTCAAAGCAATCCCTTTGACTTGGTTTTCTTCAGTTTCTTGCTAATTCAACCTGTTCATTTCCAGTCATGCTCCCTTATTTTTTTTCAAACAGTGATGCAGTGGTCATAGTTGTTAAATCCTTTGACTCAAAGATGACAGTGACCTTTGGTTGCCATGACCTGTCCAAACATTTGAGGATTTTGATGTTCAAAACCTCTTTATGAAAGATTTTGCCAAAACCAATGAGATGATTTACTATGTGAGTAAGTTTTTTCTGCACATCTTCTATGGTTTCCCTTTTTAGCATTTTGAACAACTTGTACTCTTGAATCAAGGCATGCTTTCTTGCTCTTTTCACATTATAGTTGTTCCTTCATGAGTCACCTTTAGAATGTTCCACATTTCCTTTGCTAAAGAACATTAAGACACTCTTAAAAACTTATCAAAACTTAATGCATAAGTTATAATGATTTTAGCAATACAATCATACTGAGCTTTCTTTCCCTCAGTCTCAGTCCAAGAAGACCAAGATTTTTCATCAAACACTTTATTAGTTTCATGTTTTGGTATAAAAGGACCATTTATAATAGTATCACAAATCCCTATCTTAATTGATTGAACAAAGATTTGCATTATGAATTTCCAGAACTAGTAATCTACACCACAAAAGAGTGGTGGTCTGTTTACGGAAGTCCCCTCACCAAATGGTAGTTTTTCAGGCATTTAAAATAATATTAGGTTCGAAACTTGAAGAACATACAAGAACTTAGCTCCTGATGACAATTGTTAGAATATGTGGCCTAAACCAAAAAGAGATTGTTTTCAAAATATTTTCGCAAATACTGAAATCAAATTGAAAACTTAATAAAATTAACTAATTGATTTATCCGTTCAACTCATTACAAAAAACACAACAAGCATATATTCAAAATATTAAAAAGTTGTTACAAAAATTTAACTAATTGATTTATATTGGTTCACTTTTACACTAAGATTTACATCCAGTCCTCAACAAACCACTGAGAATACACTAATAAAAACACAAAAATGTTTACAAAACAGTCAAGAGTGTTTCTCTTGAGCCCTACAAGAACACACAACAGAATTCAAAAATCCTATTTGAATCTATTAACAACAAAATACAGTGAAAGTACAAGGTTTGAATACACCTGGATTGTTACAAATGAAGTACAGTAGAAATGGAAACCTATAAGCCTTCTTTACAAAACAAGAATGAACCAAGAAGCAAACTCAATCTCCAAGAATGATTTTAAAACTTCATGTTTTTCTCTCGTGTAAAAATCATTGTTTGAAATGATCAAATTTCATCCTTATATAAGGTAATAATGTTTCCAGAAATACTTTGATCATTTAACAAAAATAGTTGTATCAATTAAAAACACATTGGTTAATATAACATAATTTTGTTTAAAACATTTAATTGATTTTTGAAATAATTGAATATTTTCTTTTAATAGATGAAATCAACATATATTAGATTGATTCTTTTATCGAAATAATTAATTGATTCACTAAACAAAAAAGGAAAAATAGAAAAAAAAATTAATCCTTAAAAACCGTAATTGTTTTTAAGAGGTTGATACGATAAATCAGTTTGTTAAAAATACTTACTATGATCAACAAACTTGAATAAAAGTAATTTCCACTAATTAAAACATTAATCAGTTGATTAAAAAATACACAAATTTAGAAGAAAAAAAACTTTTCAAGAAGATTATTCAAGTAACTTGGATCACAATGTAATGAAAAGTTATACATCAAAATCTACCTAACCAAACACACACACACAACTTCAAGTCTTTAAGACAGATTGGATTCATCGAACCCTCTTGGTCAACAGGAAGCTTATGTGGGTTCTTGTGTGTGCCATGTAGGCATCCCTCTTGGCTTCTCTTAATCCCTACAATCTTAGATTAAAATTTCCTAAATACAAGGCTCAAAAATCCTATACATAAATTAAAGACTAAAATTAAAATCTTAATCATTCTATACATTTTTTACAAGGTTGCAAAAGGAGAATTGTCTAGAAAAATAACTTCTAATCAAAACTTCTACTCTTCTGAACGTGGTTGTTTTGGTGGTTGGGATGGTCCTCCATTAGATTGAGGCCGCAAAAAGATGTACCTGTGTGTGAAATAGAAGCAATGGAGCTAGAGATCTCAAGATCCTTATACCATTTGAGAAATTCATTGGAAATAACATGTTATCCTGAGCTATCAGATGAAGAAGTGCCAAATCAAATAGGCCCCACAATAAACATTTTTTAGGGAGCAATTTAGACAACTATAGTAGAAGAGGTGATGGAGGACCATCCTTGCAAAAGCCACCATTTTTCTCAAGTAAGAGCAGAGGTTCAACTTGGAAGAATTCTAAAATAATATGCCTTAGCTTTTGAATAAAATGTAAATAATATAATAGTATTTTTTGGCTTTGTATTTCTAAGCCATCATTTGAATAGGAATCTCTTTCTCTCCAAACAATACTACCTTGGGCGTCTCTTCCTTTGCATGTTGACTCTTCAAGCTCTTTAAGAAGCCAGGTGTCTCCTTCCATGACTCTCCAAATCACTCAAGACACACGACAAGCTATGAATGGCGAGCTTCTTGTAAACAGAATTGCGACATGACAAGCTAGGAATGGAAAGCTTCTTCTAAATAAGATTTCCACAGGGCAAGCTAGGAAAGGAGAGTTTTCTATGCATAGGATTGCCACATGGCATGTTAGGAGTGGAGAGTATTTTGAGAACTCAGTAGTCACTTTTAGGAGTCTCTTAGATTATAAGTAAGAGACAACCCGCATGTAAATTTTAGACTTTATTGATATATGAAATTGTGTTTCTAAAATTCTCAGCACATTTATCCAAGTCTCTCTCTATGTGTTTCTTGCATTCTTACAAACTCAAGGAAGTTGGCCTAACCTCTTCCTTGGCCCTTGCACCTCATACTCAAACCAAGAACTTTCATGACCATTAGATGCTTCCTTCCATTAATTCCATTCCAATACCCAAGAAGAATTGCATCAAGTGGTATAAGAGCAAGGCTACAATTTAGATAAGCCTATGATGAGAGAGAAGCACCTTAGAGGGCTTCCATTTACAAGATAAGCCCATATCCAAAACAAGTACGACGGGGAAATCTTGTCGATGTGAAACACCAACGAAAATAAAGGTATCAAAGCGGCAACATCATTGAAAAATTTCGACGAGTAGTGGGTTCACTAGGAAGGTAAGGATTTTTCCCTAGCTTTAGATGCCTTATTAAAATAAAGGGAAATAAAAAAATTAGATAAATCCCTTGTGTCTAATGAGCACATAGGATTATGTTTATATAGAGAAAAATCATGCATAAAATATTGGCTAGATTACATAGGTAGAAATATCTAACATAAATATCTAACATATCTAATAATTCGAAAAGGGGTATACCAGATGCTGCAAGACCAATTTCCTCAATGAAAATGAGGATGTTAAAAATCGAGAATTGCAAGAAGTAACAACTTTTGTTCTTGCCCTCTTCCCTAGACTTACCCTCTTGTTACTCATAAACAAAAACGAGTTTTTTTGGTGGAATTCGCTGAATTACGGAGGTCCTTTCTCTCTACCTCTTTTGTTTTGGCTTTTGTTTCTTTTTGTTGTTTGTAATGGTGGTGGTGATAATTACACACAAAGATTATACCGGTTCACTCAATCACTGAGCTACATCCAGTCCTCAGTCAAACCATTGAGTTTTCACTATGCAATCAATCACAGATTACACAAACACCACACACAAAGAGGTGACTTTGAATCCCACAAAGCCTACTCACCCTCCTTGCACACAACAACCACCTCAGGCCAGAATCACACTGACTTTACAGGATTTTATACTGTTATACAAAATGTTATATGAACAATTACAAGAACTTGAACAGGATTAGAAAACACCTGGTAAAACACAATACACCAACACCCTATTGATCAGTTCTTTGAAAGACAGCAAAGCACAGGGCAATCTTGCTAAAACTTGATGAAATACCTTTTCACAAACAGTTTTGGTAATTTCTCAAATCAATCTCAACTCAGAGTATCAAAAGTTTCTGTTTCATCAATCTCTCGTCTTTTATATATCTTTAAACGTTTGAATAAAAACATATTTATAATACTTGAAATGCTAACGTTGGAGCAAATCAGTTAAAAACAGATTTTCAAAAAACTGTTACAAGCACATACATTTAATCGGTTAAAACGATGAATTAACCAATTGAATGCTCTTATCAGTTATAAAACAGTTTTAAAACCTTCTTTGCCAGCTAAGTTACAAACAACCGATTATCTCGACATTTTAATCGGTTGTTTTTTCCTTTGCATGGAAAAACACTTTAATCTTTAAAACTGATTGAAATGAGCTTTGCTTGAGATTCAAAACTAATCTTACAAAGATATTAAACCCCAAACCAAAACCTAAACCTAAACATCACCCAGCTTCAGGCTTCACTTGGATTTGACACATCAAAGTTTCCCATCTTCAACATATGTCAGGACACTTCGAAGTGGAATCATCGGAAGAGGATTTAGAAAAGGGTTTAGGGAGGATATAAAATAGGGTTTAGGGTTTTATGGAATTTTCTAACCCTTTCACGGGTGAATTTTCTCAGCAAAGTGCTGAAGGAGAAGTAAAATGAAGAGGTTCTTTTGGTTTTGTTAATTGATGATTTGATTATTCATGGCTCGAAGGAACACAAATTGCAATATTGCTATCTCGTGAAGGTAGGGAAAGTTTTATTAGGCCTCATGATGGACATCATTCTTTAATCCAAATCATTTAAGTTAAAATTTTTTTGTTCATAATGAAAGATGTATTTTATAAAGAGTAGTTAGTTGTTTGTTATACTCTTAATATTAACTAATATTTTTTAAAATTTGAATTTTTCTCAACTAATTTCAAGTACCACAAGTAGATATTTGCTTATTTTTAGTTGGTAGATATTTGCTTATTTTTAGTTGGTAGTTGTTTTGAATTTCTTTATTAATGATTAATAGGTCATATGATCTGCGTTTAAGAGAAGTTACATTCCTTTTAAATATGAGTAAATATGAGTAAGACTAATTACTTAGACTTGAACTATGTAAAAAAATAGAAAAACATTTTATTAATATCAATCATACCAATTATATTTTGATCATCTCTACTTAAAATAACCAAAACCTATAAAAAAGAAAATAAAAATATGCTGAAAAAAAATAACAAAATTCCGAAAATATTAAATATTTTTTTAGTTATTGTATAGATATTGAGAACATTTTATGTCCTAATAATCTCCCCTTTACAACATTTTCTTAAAACAAAAACATGATGAAGATTGTTTTATAAGAAGTTAATAAAACTGTAACTTTATTGATCATACAAAGTACTTAGTTTATGCATAAGAACAAGCTTATGACATATCATAATAATTTACTCATGAGTGAGTGGGGAGACCAAACCTGACAACTCACTTTATTACATTAATTTGTGATAAAAAGAACAAACAGATGTAGTAAACACATAGACACGTGGTTGAAATTTCAGAGAAACACAGGCAGCAATAGTGGATGAACAATGATTGATCAATTGGTGGGAGGAGTAACAGTGCTGACAAAAAAGTCCTCATCAATTTTTTCATCGTGGCAGCACTGGAAGGTGGTGAGCACGTGCATGTTGCGCCGACACTCAGGGCATGTGAGCCTCTCTGGGATTCTCCCCATTGCATGAGAAAATTCAAATCTGCTGCAAGGACTAACAACCGAATGAACCTTGTCATAGTGATTCTTAAAAGCTGATTCAAACCCTTCCCTGTCAGCATGATCTTTCCACACGGCATCATACTCCACCAAGGTTTGGAACCCGGTTGTGGCATGCCCATTGACCACAATGTGAGACCCTCTTGCCAGAACAATCCATCCACCCTGTTTGTCATAGCTGAGAAGCTTCTTGATTTCTTGCATCACATGGTCGTCGTCATCGGATTGCTTCAGTTGAAGTTTGGAGAAGAGCATACTCTGAAGACGGGTCCAAAAGAACCATATCATGCTCTGCTCTGACCAGTATTGAGTGTTGAGTTTATCACGAATTATTGTGTCGATGATTTTCTGCACTTGCTCCCTTTTGTTGCTTTTCCCAACATATACCATCTCCAAGGGTATTTGAGTAGCCATTGCAACCCTGCGGCCTTCCTTCACAAATCTTCTTACCCATTCAGGATCATCCCCCCCAAACAAGAAAATGTATTTGCCATCCTTAATCTGTGCAATCAGAAATTGGCATTTGTTATTTTTCTGAAGGTTAGTAACGCATTCTACATTATTCTCTAAACTCGTTAAATAGAGCGAGAACCATTTTATGTAGTTGACTACACACATAAATTTAGTTAATAATAGTGTTCTAGAAAAGAGAGCAAGTGCATTGCTAATATTTATTCTAGAAAACATATATCAATCCATGTTGATTTTGTTAAGCTACCAACAAAGACTGCAGTGTGCAGTCACAACTACACATAGTAACATTTCATTGCTCCACGTGAATTAGTGGCCATACTTGACATTTTTCCAGTTAAACTTAATTGGCTCATTTAGTCCTGTACTATTTAATTATGGAGATGGCAACATTATGCTTTTGGATTGGCGCTGTGGTGTTAAGCTTTTCATGGCCTTCCTATGGAATGGGCTGAATTCTGTATATAGTGAAAAAAACATAGCTTGATCACTCTTTAAAAGGAGAATAAGTGTTTTGATTGTCAGAGTGCTTACCCAGTTCAAAATATCTTGATCAATGCCATATACTAGCAATTCAAGTCTCCAGGTCTCTTCCTTCCATAGAACTTCTTCTCTAGAACTTGTGAAAGGGTAGGCAGCACTTCCCCAAATCCACATCATGTGAATAGCATTGGGGCAAGAAACTCTCCCTTGTGGGTCCAAAACCACAAGAATTGGCTTATTCTTGTATTTCCATTCGCTCTGGATGAACCAGATGACTGGCTTGCCTATCAAAGATGGATCATACACTGAGTACCATGACATGTTTTCTTGAAGGCTCTCAAACTGCTTTTTCTTTGGTTCTATCCATTCATAGTTTGGATCCACAATTGGTATCCAAACCAACTCATATCTACTTTCCATTCTTGATGTATGAGTCTTCGATTCGTTGTAGATCTGTTCAAGAATCATAAGCTCGTCGGTGGAGATCTCCATGCCTGAAAATAGAAGCAGCACATTCTTCCTTCTCAATGGCTCAAGGCTAACCTGTTTGTTTCCATTAATTATACAAATATAAGCATCACCAACACAATTTCACATAATACTAATGCATATGTAGGTAGTTACTGTGTTAGAAAATCAAACCCTTTTCTTGGTAACACCATCATATAGAGGTAGAATATCATCCTGTGCATAAATCAGAGCTTTGAGAACCTTCATGTTGTCAGTGTGGGGTTTTGAAAACAAATCTCGCAGCATTTGGTAAGCTTCAGCATCCATCTTTTTCCCTACATTGAATGATCATATTAAATTAGTCGGATAGCTAAGGGGTCTTTTGGTTTAAGATTTTTTTATCTTATTATTAATTACAATGACGTTATACACTGTTTTTTCTTTGTTTCCTATCTATAAAATTTTACTCAGAAAACTGTAAAAGCAACTTTTATTGTTTTCTGGTTTTTCACTATTTCCTATACAAAATTTTGAAAGTCAATGTAACACTTCTGTAATTAAGAATGAAAGTATAAAATAAGCCAACTAGCCCACACTCCCTATTGATATCTCAGTTTTATTTAATATGGATAGATAGAGACGAGGAATTATAAGTGGCCTACCAATATGTTCGTGGCAACTATTTAGCAGCTGCCTGAGATGGTCATTTATGTTTCTGAGCTTGAAAATCAAAGTAGATAGCTCCCAAGCATCAGTGGATGCGAATATCCTGAAACAGTGTTTTTGACATATTATTTATGTGTCTGTGATATTTAAAAACTCTTTCATAGGTAGTTAACACCCGGTGTTGGAGATAGAACTTCTTCATACATATGACCATTTTCATGCGCTTAGGTGTATTCATTTATAAAGAGAATTCAAAATGCTGACCATGGATGTTCTAACAAGCATGAAAAACTTGAAAATGATTGGAAAACACATACTCATAGCTTAGGGTAGTGAGGCTAGTAATCTGAGCTGCACAAGCCACAATACTTCTAACGGTCCAGTAAGAAGCAACTGGGATATAGTTGTAGGCAGTGGTGTAGGCTGATATATCTTGCGTAATATATTGAGATCGCAGATCATGGAACTCTATGACACGCTTGGTCACCTCAACTATGATGCTAACTAGATCATTAAGGGTATCAAACCGTGGTTTCAGCGAGCTTGCACGCGCCATGATACTAGGTAGTTGCTTCAGAATTGCCATTGATTTGGCAAGCTGGTTTTTATCATGGATTTGGGCCAGCAGCCAAAATTCACCATACGTTAGAGCGAAAGCAGCTAAGGCCAGCACTATTTTCACATCCCACTTGAAGATTGTAAGCATGTCAAAGATGGCAACTGTAGTGGAGTGTACATCTACACCACAGAGAGTCTTGTAGGGAATCTGAAATTTCATGTTGGTTTTGATATTGTTAAGTTGTTCCATTGATGGAAAGACTTCATTATGTCAGTCTCTTTAAATATAGAGTGATTTTTATTTTAATTCACTCAAATTAACAGGAAGTTATTTTGGTCCCTCAAAATTCAAAAATTATGACTTTAGTCTTAAAAACATTAAATTAGAGGGAGTAAAACGAGTTTTCTAAAACTCTTTTTTAGTCCTTCAAATTTATTTTGTAGAGACTAAAACCATATTTTTACTAAATTTGGGATTAGAATGAAGCTTTTTTAGGGTCTGAAAACGGATTTACCCCAAATTTCAGAGACCGAAAACATAATTAAACCATTATGAAAATTATGCATGTAGCCATGTTCCGGCTATGACAGCATGAGCCAATCATGATGAAAATAAGGTTTCAAGTGTTTACTAGTATATATCCGTTTTACAAATTAAAAACAGAATATCAGTTAGTAGCTCAAACTCTTGCGATAGTCGTGTTTAACATTTTTCAGTGATTGCACATAATGTTTAGGATATCACCTCACAGGAAATCCTATCAATCTTAGCAGATAGAGCCTCTAGCATGTTTGTTTGCCCAGGATGGTAGCTTTTGTCCTCCACATTATCAACACGTGCAAGGGCACCCTGAAAGATTGCACAGTACAGGTTAATCAGAAAAAGGAAAATCTCACACAAAACGACGTACTAATTAAAACCATGTGCATGTCTTTTTTCAATGGTTTAATAATGTTTTTAGTCCCTAAAATATCTGATAAATTTAGTTTTGTTCTCTCAAATTTATATAATACATTTTAGTCCGTAAGCAACGAGACTCTGAATGTTTTTTTTTACACTTTGAAGAACCCAAATTGAATTCACTCCAAAACATAAAGGCTATAAAAACATATTGAACTTTTATTTTTCGTCGAGGGAGCAGAAAGTTAACTGGAAACATGACAGCTGATTTCAGTCCATTAAAAATTTGCTTGGCACTTAGATAATCAACCTTTTATTTGATTAGTATCATACCGTTGTAGGACCTTCAGAAGTCAAGGTGGAACATATTAGAACATCCTCAACTATACGCAGAAGGGGCCTGACATCATATTCAATCCCTTCAGGATTATGCTCTGTCAATACTTTCTTCACCAAAACGCTGTCATCAGATATTGCGGCTGCAGGCATCATTCTTCCACCATTTATCAGTTGTTGCATAGCACCCAACTTGCCAATGCTGTTCATTGTGGGTACACAAAACAAAATGCAGATGAAGAACTCTAGGTTTGAGGCGAAGGAGAGATAATAAGGCTTGGGTAGTTGCGTTTCAAGTGCAAGTGATAGGCCTACATATAATACATCGAAAGGAATAACCCCGCCTGAATCAACTTCCTTTCTTTCCGCATAATTAAGTTCTTGGGACGTTAGGAGCGAGGAAGCAAGCTAGAAAGCCTTAAGCTTCTTTTGTCCCTTCTCCGCTGTCCCTACCACTTCACTTTAGTATGTGATAACCTCTGCAGTGACAAGACAACACAAAGCTGTCGCATCTAAACTTTTTAACTGTTTTAGGCAATGAAAGAAACCTCGCCGTCACTCTGAATTGTATAAAGTCATTGATGAAGGCTTCGAGATAAGTGTAAATGTGTAAAGTAGAGAAAGAATAATGATGTACACCAAATATATGATAAGTAGATCCCCAAACTATAGTGCAAGTAATCGGGGTAAGTAGATGGACTAGATTTAGATCTTTGGCATCTTTGTCACATCTTGGGGTTAATTTTGCCTCTGATTAAGCGTCAATGTTGACTCAAAGAGAAGCAACCATATTCTAACCATGCATGGTGGTAGGTAGAAAACGTGTCGAAGGCCGTTGGTATGGAATTCTTCCTTGCTTTTTTCCATATTTCCTTGCAACTCAGTTCAGAATATTTTATGCCACAATCCGATGGTAGAAACGAGAACGGAAAAATCTGATGCCTTTCTCCTAATAATACAGTATGAAATTAACCCACAACAATTAGATAATAACTGCGTTAAATATACTCTGTTAAATCTTAGGCAACATGAATTATCTCTCTTTACTTTGGCGGATAGATTAGTGATTGTACTGGTCAGGGTCGAATGAGTCATGTCCCTTAAACTCATTGACCGATCAACTAGGTGATCAACAACGTCAAAGAACAAATTGACAATAAATGATAAGTAAGGAAACATCCTATAAATCCAGGTCATACCCACCAAATTCAGGTAACACTCTGAGAAATCAGCTAACACTGATTTATTGATGATATGCTCTAGATATGTCTTCCTACAAATCGGGGTGACATCCCGAAAAATCAGCTAACACTGATTTATTGAAGATATGCTCCAGATATGTCTTCCTACAAATCAGGGCAACATCTCGAAAAATCAACTAACACTGATTCACTAATGATATGCGCCAGATATGGCCAATCAACCAAATAGCCAATTACCAAACACTATGAATAAGCCTTCTACAAAGGAGTAAGGTACATTTTTATCATTTTTACATCATACACTCTCAAGACAAAGTAGTTACTTGATCATCAGAGAATCTTCTGCAAGTTTATCCCGACCGAGTGCTAAGGAGCTAAAGAGTTGAAGGATTGGAGTCTAAAGGAGTGCAAGAACTAAAGTGCAAGGGAGTGCGACCAAAGACACAACCATTAGGAGAACGACCGACACCAACAACAATTGTTATCACCAATCTCAGGTACTATATAGGCCCACTTTGTCTATACAAGTAGAATTGGCACCCACCGTGGGGCTGAGATAGAGTCAAAGAAAGCAACAATGGTTTCGACAAGACAAATGATGAACAACATGATGCTAGTAGCGGATCAGATCACTATGTTCCTAGCTCTATAGAAAGAGATGGAAGAAATGTGCCAAAAGAGGATAGAGTAGGCAACCGTTCGCTAGAAGAATGAAAAGGAGATGCAAATCCTCAAAGAGAAAAAATGAAGAGATGAGGTCGCAACTAGTCGATCCTACGCACACAACCGGGCGTAGACAACGAAAGCAACCTTCTCCTTCGAGAAGCGAGCACACACAAAACCAAGAGAGAACGAGTACAGCCCGAACTCAGACTTATCAGTCTTCCGATCACATACAGAGCGTACATCATAGAAAACTATCCCAAGGGACATCCCTTCATAGATGAAATCATGGAAGCACAACTCCATCCCAATTGGAAGGGATTGAATGTCGATCGGTATGACGATACCACGGATCCGGACTAGCACATTCATGTGTATAAAACACAAACGAGCCTCTACACATGAGATAAATCAGTGTGGTGTCGAGTGTTTCCACCTCGCTCAAAGGAGCGACACTCAATTGGTTCACGAGACTTTCATTCCACCTGACTCAGTGGATAGCTTCAAAACTTTATTATCCAAATTCGACACTCAGGTAACATTTCCAACAAGTCACCTACATCATCTTACGTTAATAGCACTTGTTAACCCAGAGCTGACCTCAGGCCAGAGGTGGCCATGCATCAATTGGTCATTGTACTACGATCAGGTCGTTTACTGATAGACTATATAAGAAACCAACAAAAAACTTAGACAAACTTAGGTAGTGGGCAGATAAGTTCATTCAACTAGAAGAATTGCATGATTATTGCAATAATGTCTTAACAAATAATGATGGAGATAAAGGAAAATAGAGGATCGAAGTGGCAGATAAACGTCAAACAATCCGCTGGGTACAAAAAAAATCGAGACCCTCGGTTTCACACCTATACCCCTTTGAATGTTGATAGGAGGGAAATCATGGATGAAGCATTGAATGTCGATCTCATCCCGACATTCAGAAAGTTACAAAGCCCAAAGGGTGCTTATACGTTTAGGCAATGCCCGTACTACTGCAACTTTGGTCACACAACCGAAGAATGTCCGGCATTAAAAGACAAGATTGAAGAGCTCATTCAAGTTGACCATTTGCGCAAAATCATCCAAGGTACGAACAAGAATTTTCATAGATACCCCAAGAGGGAGAAATACCCTCGAAAGGATGAACGGAGGGAATCTTACTCTCGGTGTCATCACAATGATGACTGACGCCCAACAAAAAAACAACAAAGGAGCACAATCCCTAAGAGGGTCAAGCCTTCGCGAAGAAGTAGTCGTGAGGTGATTAACACAATTGCTAAAGGATTTTCATGTGGAGGGTGTTCGAGATCTGCTCGGAAGAAGCATATGTGGGCTATTCAATCAGTGCACTGGACCACAATCAAAGATCGACCGAGAATACCCTCAATGCTCTTTACTGATGACTACTTCACAACTATCGACCCAACCTAGGACCATCCCATTGTCATCACCTTCGAAATCAACAACTTCACCATCACCAAGACCTCAGTGGACCAAGGGAGTTCGACTGACATTTTGTATTGGAAAACCATCAAAAGAATGAGGATCCCAAAAATAGAAATCCAACCATATGACGACCAGATAATAGGTTTTTTCTGGTGAACGAGTAGATACGCGAGGCTATACTGACTTATATAGCACTTTTGGTGAGGGTAAGTTGTTGAACTAAGTGCTGTTCAAGCTTTGAAGAATCCCAACCCTTTGAAGGATGATGAAGGCTGGCTGTGCTTGCTGTTGCTGAGCTGTCCTTTTAGATAGGATCTGGGGTAGATTTAATATGTAATCCACTCTTGATTGAATCCAAAGCATAAGCACTCTCAATCCTTTAAAAGAAAAGTGTTTTTCAAGGTAAGTGAAAAACAACCTGTTGTTTTGTCGAAACAACCGATTGTTTTATACTTAGGTGTTTTTAGAAAAGGTTGAAAACTGTTTTTCAAATGGTTGAGCTGTCAAAACCAAAACAACTGATTGA
>Ga0123341_1003289_pt1 | contig 13782 bp, 8 predicted proteins | sample Turbeapinknodule_FD_89959 | JGI IMG/M metagenome (GOLD analysis project Ga0123341, IMG submission 89959) | Root nodule microbial communities of legume samples collected from Mexico - Turtle bean Mexico pink nodule | ecosystem: Host-associated > Plants > Roots > Nodule | place: Mexico: Nepantla... | reverse complement strand
GTTAGGATTTTTTAGGTGTTGCCGTGCTGTTCTTTGGAGTGCAGTTGGGTGTTGGGTGCTGTTATTTTATTGATTCTGTCATTTGGTTCTTTTATAAGTGCTGGTTTGGGTTTGGCATTCCCTGTTGTAGGCTTAGGGTTTTGGTTATACTTTCTTTTGTGGAAGTGTAACTTTGTGGCTGTGGTACACGGGTTGGGATACCCCTTAAGTATCCCCTTAATTTTATTCATTTATTGCTGATAAAAAAAAAATAGACCTGCAGGATGCTTTACCTACACTCTAGTTAGTTATGACAGCTGTTCACTCTGTTACAACAGCTGTGAGTTAGGTGGCGCACTTGGTCAGTTAATGATCTGTACAAACACTAGTATAAACAGATTTTATAATAATAATACTGATTCAGCATATTTTCTCAATGCATCTTGTATTTTCCATTTGTAGTTTTAAGATGGTATCAAAATTAAAACTATGCTTCAAGATATATTGTAATTTGGCGCTCAGTCTTTTATACATGTCAAGATGTTAAGTGCAGAACGTCATCAATAATCATTTTGTCACTGTCTGCAGCTACTATGAAGGACAACTCACTTCTATTTCTGAGATTGATGTTGAAGATGAAGGAAAGACTCCACGTGTTAGAGTTACTGAAGCTGCAGAGAAAGTATGTTACCACTAAAAATCCCTTATTGAATAGGTTTGAATTAGTTGTGTTCATTGAAGTCTTTGAAAGTTAAGTATGCCGGTGGTATTGGAACTATCTAGGATTCCTTTTATTGTCTAGCAAAGACGGAAATTTTAGAAAAATGTCACTGGTACTAATTATACTAGTAGAAATACAAGTGTTGTCGCACCTGTGTGACCATATATTTATTATATTACTAAAAAATAATGAGAAAGAGGAGATGAACCTGAATGTATGAGGGGCATTGAGTTTGGTGAAAACCCTTCTCTGACTTAGATAAAGAAAACAGTGTGATTTTTTTTTGTGCAAAATGAGATAGAAACTTAATATAGTGACTTGGTTTGTGGGTGTGTGTGACAGTTCCTCTTGGTGGCGGAAAGATAAAATATTTGCAATATTATTGGAGAACAAATACATATTGAAGGGTAAAACAGTAAATATAATGTGTACACCAAATGAGGATACCTATTTGTTATATTATAAATTAAGAAAATGTCCAAAAAAAGATAATCTTAGAGGAGGCATGATTCTCCAATTTAGCAAATGTGTTAGGAGTTGTAAGATTTTCATGAAATTTCATCAGAAGGATGAGGAGATCGAAAACCTTTAACTGGGCTGGAGGACTTAGGGCATGAACCCGCGTTCATTTCTAAGATACATTTGTTGCTTCTCAGTTGGGAGGATTACCTATCATCTGGGCTATGACAAAAATAGAAATTCCCTACAGATTGAATTTTTATCATTAAATTTATGGATAAACAGATGATGCTTTTATGTGATTTCCTTGTTATGGTTGCACAATCTCAATTAGATCCAGCATGGAATCAGAATTCCCTGTTCACAAGGCAACCTACCAGGTGCAACCACCAATTTGATGTTTTAGGGTAGTGAGTGGAGAGGCTGCTTTTGCAGCCAAACCTTGTGGTCAAGTCTCGATACAACAACTAAAACTTGTGGTTTTCATCATTCAGTAATATGGTAGCATGGAATTTGTTTAGGTTGTCAGTTTTTTTATGCTGCTTTATTCGGGATTTCAACCAGCCTTTCCATATACTGGCTAGGTATTGTAACTAGTTTCAACCAAAATGTACCTACTAACCCTGTTGTATTGGCAATCTTTATCATGGTTTCTTTTATTCTCTTTCACTTCATAATTAAGTGAGTGGCTTGATGACTGTTGCCATTCCGTCCAGTCTCTATAAACTTATGATGTCCTGTTTCTAGCATTTATGATGTCTCACTTGGAATGTATCTTTCAATTGTATGTGCTATTGTTTTATTTTCCAAAGAAAGACGTAATATTTTCTTGCTTCTTTCCCTTGCTACGTTTTGATTTCATAGATAAAGACACATTATTTTTGGGCAGTTCCTTACCGTCAAATGTAAGCACTTTATTAACTGGTTTCTTTTAGCTAATGACCGAATTCAAATACCGTGCATAGTGCAGTTTGAGCAAGAATAGCAGGCTATATTTGATTTGTTGTTATTTTATGTGCCTTTTAACTCCATCATTTGTATGTTTATCATTTTCAAATGCGCTTTAGCTTTTTCATGATACTACTATGGAATATGGATTCAGGTTTCACTACTAGAAGAAAATATAAAACCTAGAACAGATCTTCCTCATTTGCTTGTACATCTGCGTGAAAGAAAGCCAGAGAAGCTTCATTACATTGGTGTCTCCTTTGGGCTAACTTTGGACCTTTTTCGCTTTTGGAGGAAACATAAATTTGCTCCTTTCTACATCGGCCAGATTCCAGTTAAAGCTTTTTTCAGAATTTGTAAATAAGACCGAATTTATATTTACTAGTGATTAACGCGTTTCTTCAACTTCATAGAATACTGTTACTGGTGAGCATTCGTGCATGATCCTAAAACCCTTGAACAATGATGAAATTGAAGCTGATGGATCAAATCCGTTGGGTTTTTTCGGTCCATTTTACCAAGGTGGATTCTCTTCCTTTGCTGTTATGATTTGTCTTTGATACTATAATCCATTTTCTTAATGGTTGATGATTTAGTTTGCTACTTGTAGATTTTAGACAAAGATTTGCTAAACTTCTTGCTTCGACCTTTCGTGGCATGGAATACAAGCTTGCTTTGAGGTTAGTATTAAGAGTTTAGTGGTTCACTTTTCTAAATTCTTAGATGTAAGTTGATGTTTTGGAGTTCATTTAATTCTAATGAACTAAGGCTATGTATTACTGATAATTAATTAGATTATATTGACGAATCAGATTTTTCACAGCTTTATTTGTTCATTTTGATAAAAGAAGGGTAAATGCAAAGCAAGAAAAGTATTTGAGACAAACAAAAGACTTCACAGAAAAAAGAACTTGATATTTCAATGTCTTTTGAACACAAGCTCTGATAACCTTTATGAAGGTTAAGCGGAAAAGGGTATTAAGGAAAATAAACATGTAAAGGAAATGGAAAACTATGTCAAAGTTACAGCAACTTTTTTTATTTTCACTGCACTTCCTACCGAGTTGGTAAATAAATATCAATTATTCCAAACTTGCTAGTAAGTGGTAGCTGGCCAATTTTAAGACTCTCGGCCTTTACACTTTTTTGAATTCTGTAGTATGTTCATCCCTCATTTATATCTCTATTTTTCTGAATACTTATTATAATGATAATTTATCCAGCATAATAGATCCAAAAATCAATTTCAAGGACCAAGACCCTAAGGAAATCGCATCTGATAAATATCTGCAGTCAATCGGAGAATATTTATCACCACATGATATGAAGCGTTTGGAGGCGTATGTTGACAACCTTGCTGACTTTCATCTGGTAAGAGCTCAAGTGATAGATAACGATACTGATCGGTTTTCTGGATGGTTTCTTGATGATGACTTGTCTAATGCCTTTCTGGTTATCGAAAATTGTTGTTCTTCATTTGTTAAAATCCTAAACGGTGATTAATTCCTTTTTTCAAAGTTGAGGTCCATCTTGCTCTACCCACCTTCACCAAAACAATGCCCTGATTATTATTTTGCCTGCATAAAGGTTCAATTAAAATGTTAAATACAAATAAGTATATTTTTACCAATTATAATTGTGGTTTAGTATTATTTTTTTACCGGAAATTGTGGTGGTTTAATGTGACATGGTTGTTGAATGAAGTGAGTATAGTTTTTTTATTGGATAAACTGCGTTGGTAATCAATATTGGATAAACAGCATGGTATGTGAGATCATCAATATGTGAGAATTGTGATGACCAAATTAAATGGCATTTCAAATGTGGTTCAGTGTGGTGACTGATGTAACCCCAAACTTCTTGCATTGTCACTGTTGAAGTTGTGATGTAACTATTCCAAACCTAGTATATTGAAATAACATACTTTGAATATCTGTTAAATAAATTTGGAGCGTTTTTAAGTTTGATCTCGACCCCTTTTCTCTTTGACAGATCCTAGATTTGGTTCCAACCCTTACACGTCTGTACTTCCAACAAAAGCTCCCAGTTACTGTGTCCTATGCTCAAGCTTCTGTATTACTCTGCATCGGTCTGCAGAATCAGAACATTTCTTATATTGAGGTCTGTTTATCATTCTATTAATTTGTTTAGTTGAAATATTAGATACTCGAATGACTAGTTTGCACTTGATGTCTTGTACGTCAAAGCAATAAAGGGAAACATAAAGCTGAATCCTAATTAGTTAATTTATATGCAGTGTTAATGTGAATTTTTTTAATAGACATCAAATACGATTTCTTTTGCTGTCACATTATATAAATGAATTGGATGAATTCTTAAGGAATGTCTATGCAAAAAAGTTTAACAATGATTGTGCATATAAATTAAATTCAAATCCTATTACGAGATTTACACAACAAAAACCTTATCTCACTGGGTAAAGGTCAGGGACATGGATCATTGTGTTGAATTTTTCTAAAGTATGCTAAGCCATCTTTTGAAATTTAGCATATATTGGTCACTGGTCAGTTTATCATGATACACATTCTCTATCAAATCAACGAGTCAGTCTAAATTTTTTTGTTTGATTTTGTTGAGGTTTGAGTTTTCCTGTTTGATGTCAATAAGATGGAATCACATTCTCTTATATCCCTTTCGTTTAACAGGGACAAACAAATTTGGAACGGCAAACAATATTGTCTCTATTTATAAAGGTTATGAAGAAGTTCTACAAATATCTAGATGGCCGTGCATCCAAGGAGATTGAATCAACCTTGCCAAGACTGAAAGAAGTAAGTTTCTTGATGACAATTTATCTTCTGTATTCCTCGGCAATGTGCTTCCTCTAGAATCCACAGAAAATTTTGGTTACTGAATTTACTATTCTGTTGTGGTGTTTAGGAAAACAAATTGTAGTTGATGCCTCCCTTTTCACATTCACTAATCTTGCACCACTTCTTTTATGGGTTATGTTCTGTTTTGTCCATAGATTGTCATGGAACCTCATAGTGTCTCAGTGGACGAAGATCTCAACAATGCAGCTAAACAAGTTGAGGTATGTGCGTTCATCTTTTGTTGTAGATCCCTACCCCAAATCCCATCTTTGCTTTTTCACCTCCAGTTTTCATGGCTCAAATCATGTTACGTGTTTGTCACTGGATAGGATGACATGAAATCAAAAGCAGAGTCGCTCTTTACTCCTGAATTGTTCCAGCAGTATGCCATTGATGATGGAGAATCTGGCTTTCAGACTGTTTTACAAAATAATGATGGAAAAATACCCACCGGTGGTCTTATCAGCGTGAAATCCAGTAGGAGTGCAGGGAAACCTGAAAAGGTAAAGGACAGTGGCAAGAGTGACAAAAAGCGCAGTAAAGATAATCACAACCATAAATCAAGCAAAAAGAGAAGATCATGAATTGAGTCTGATGATGATAAGAACCATCCAAGAAAAAACTGATGATTTCAGGGATTGTTGGTTCTCGAGACAGAACGGCATACAAGGTCAAAGTTTAGGGTTCCAAATCAAAGGGATGAGAATCCACTGACAACAAGCTCATTTCATGTAATGCCTGCGCATGGCTGGCTGTGGAGATCTATGGTGCTACACTTAAATTTATTTATTTTTTCAAATATTTTCATGGTAATTAGTGGGTAGTACTACTGCATTATTATAAATGCGACGGCTACAGAGAAATATATTTATGATACAATTTTACCAGCCTTTTTTGTAGCTGAAGAGGATTGATCACAATGGTATGACGGTCTTGTGTTCAAAATGATGCGTAACTACGGTGAGGTCACTTGAGATTGCATAGTATGGAGTGTTAAGACGAATGACATTTCAGGAATGTAAAGAGGATTCAATTGATCCACTAACCTGGCCTTTTTTCTTTTACTTTTTAACGTTTTTCCAGATAAAATTTGTTTAAGCATACATATACTGTAACTCGATATGATATTGACAAACAACAGAACCAATTGACTTGATTTGACACATCAATCAGACAGGCCTCTGCTTTGGATCTTCAATTTGGACAATACTGTGTAAACTAGAACCCTCTGGAATTCCCAGGGGAGGATCTATGCATGAACAATTGTCAACATTAAATAGCTCCCACTCTTTAATTTCACATTTGTCTAGTGCACCAACAATCTCTGTCCTCTCTCTTTCAGATGGAAATGCTCCATCTGGACTAACAAGTACCGCTCCAGTATAAGACTGCCCTGCAACTCTAGCAGCCCCATGATAATGGAACAAACCCCAACTAAGATTTTCAGCTACATCCACAATTGTCCAAAACTCATTTGAAACAACTCCATTGTCTAATACACTGAAATAAAATGTGCCAGGTACCTTGCCCCTTCTCACCCTATATTTTCTCCTCCTCCAGACCATTTGACCTTCGAATGTTTTTACCTGGAATACTGGTTCATACCAGAATGACCCTTTTGCCTTTCCCCTATAGAATAGTTGGTATTGACATGGAAATTGATCATATGCTGGATTCTGCCCTGCTACCACACGCCAGCTCCACTGCAAACTCCCCAACCATCCAACAAACAGATCTTCTGCCATTTCATAACTTAAGTTCTGCCCCCGAAACTTGATCATTGGAGGCACACAAGGCTTGTCAGGGACTTCTGCTTCCAACTCAAGACAGTTGTTTTTTTGTAATACACATAGTGAAAAGGCTTCTAGATTTGCACTTTCATATGAAGCAATACATCGGTAGTTGCATACTTGATCAACAGGGCTACACTGATTCAAGCATTGAAGAGCTTTTCTACAATTGGGATCCAATAAGCAATTAAGTACCTGACGACCACAGTTCCTCAACATACAGTTTAGGGTAGAAAAACCTTTAGCTCTCAAATTATTCAATACTGGAACGGGCCTTATATATGCATTGATTAGTACCAGCAAACAGAACCTTATATCATCAGAATTATGTCGATCCCATGCTTCAGATACTGTCTGCACTACTTCATACGATTCTTTAGCTTTATCGGATTGAGAGGTTCCAAAAAAACTTCCAAATATACTACCTCTCACTTCACTGGGAACATCATAGCCTCCTAATTTGTTCTTCAAATCCGATGAAGAGTCAAGGCATATTACATTTTCAATAGTTTTGCTGTTGTTATTAATCCACCCGACTGATTTCTCGTTTGTAACAGCAATAATCACCAACATATCCGCATCCCGTAATTCTTTCTGAAGTCTCACGGACATTTGTCCGCTAGATACAATACATTCATCAGTAAAGACAAGAAGCTCATACCCTTCATCAACCCATTTCAATCTCTTTGCCTGGTAAAAGGGAATATTAATGGTACTGGACCCAATCAAAAAATTAACCACACTATTCATACCAGAATATTATGACAAAGAAACATACCACACGTATAATAAAACACATCACTTGAAAATATTAAAGATTTCTGTCATTGATCTGAAAACATTCTAACTAAAGGCGAAAGCTGCTTGTTATCCGGCCAAATTTTAAAGCAGCAAGCTTCAAGAATAATATAACAAGCACAAAAACACACTTTTTATTTCTAAATAAATACACTGTACCTAAACCCATTACTAAAGCTAGCAAAATATTACGCAATCTAAAAATCCCCCAATTAACGTTAGTTTTTTCTTAAATTAAAACACCTTTATTTTAAATTAGAACAAAAGCAAGTGACTTTACTTAACAGACAACAATGACATTATCTTCATTTTGGCGTGTACTTGAAAGGGATTTCCCTGACAGATATGTTGAGGGATCACTCAGATTTGCTTCTTCATTCATATTCTTTGTCCTTTGCTACTTTTCTTTACTAAAGAACCATGCAATTCAAAAAGATCCACGAGAGGCCAAAGTAAATTACTCTGAAATTTCAGAAATTGTCATTTCTGCTCCACATGTTCACTCAGTGCACAGAATTTCTCCCCTTTTCCCTCCTCCTTCTCCACAAATAGTCCCCCGCATAGGCTCACATTTGCTAAATACTTAAAGAGCTATATCTTACTCAATTCTCTCAAACAAATCTCCAAAACATTGAACCCTGAGATATTATTTTAATTTTGTTTTCTTTCAATAAGTTTAAACAATAAGAACTAAAAGAGATTAAGTGATATATACACACACCACTATATAATAGGAATTACCCCTTTAGAATATACATTTTTTTCAATATTACTTTTAAGTATGCATAATTGTAAAAACTAAAATGTAAAATAGAAAACAAGAGAAAAGAGTAACCTAACATTTTTCAATATAGGATGTTGCATTGCAGGTACAATAAATAATGAATAATGTGATATCCTACTCTTTCTTTGTAGAGAAAGTGCAATATAAAAAATAAATATATTTTTAAAGTCTTGAAAATATAGAACCTAAGAGGATTTAGAATTATTCATTAAAAATCACTTTTCAACAATCCAAAATCAATGAAAGAGGGAGAGAGAAGGTACGTAACAGTGTGAAGCATGACTTGTTCCCATGATGCGGACTGAAGAGGGCTGGCGGCTCCGTGGCCAACGACAGCTACCACCCTCACCGGCGGCGCGGATGACTGCTCCGCCTTCACGGCGGAGAAGACGGTTGTGAGAGGGCGAAAGCGAGGGCCAGTGTGAGTACGTGCCGGTGAAGGGAAAGGGAGAGAGGAATGGGTATGAAGGTGAAAAGGAAAAGTGAAAGCATTAATAGATAAAGCATTATGAAGAAACTTAAAACCGAATGCTTCAACAAATTTTAGTTGCAAATTCAGAGACATTTAAACTAACGAAAGGGATTCTCTCTCTGTCCTGCGAAAACACTGAAAATTATCATTTCAGACTCTTCTTTATAAATATTTTTCTTTTTCTTTTAAAATGTGAATTTTACTATAAAGCCCTCTAGTCCATAATCCTCTTTCTCCTCTCGTGTTGGCCTCAACGAATGTCATATCTTTTGAAATATGAATTAAGTAAGGAATATTAATGGATTTTCGCTTTGAAGAAGCTACAGTGAACAGTAGTACAAAATGGATAAATAGGAAAATGTATAAAACAATTTTAATTACTAAAGTTAATATTAAAATTTATAAGTAATTTATTTATGAGCGAAAACTTTATAAGACAAAATATTACTGATTGTCTTTCAAAATATTACATTTTGACTAATCTCCATAATGTTATTGTACAACGCCTCCCACCATACTAATAACAGAAGATCTTTATCAATTTCGTATTTAGAATGTTCTAAAAAATCACATTCAATTCTGTATTTGTAATCTCTCCAATGAAACAATACAAATGTATAAAGTTTTAACAGTAATTTTATGTTATATTCTACAGGTGATCTCTTGTAAGTTGTGACACTGCACACGCAATTCTAAATTTACGTATCCTTCAACATTACTCCGCCAAGAATCACAATTTACTTAGCACAGCACTCGCTTTAAGAATCACAATTTGTATGTTCTATCTATAAAATATCATGCAACAAAATCTGACAATTGATGGCGCAACACTTCATTTTAAATATTCCAAGATTGTTGCCTTCCTTAGTCACGGAATTTCAATTAATGAAACCGATGGAATCCAAATTGGGAACAGGCATAATATCAATAAGAATAAAGAGTCTCGAAACGTGACAACAAAATTCAAGGAAAAAATTGATCGCCTCAACTTCCAGTTTAACATAGAATTTAAATACAAAGACCTTGAAGAAACGAAATCTTCAAACTGGCATCAACGTTGCACTTCAAAACCAGAGGTGTCTACTTATTGAAGAAACACAGCTTCATCATTATCCAAATGCAATAATTTCTAATGTATGCAAACATCTTTAAGACATTTTAAAGGAAGTTTCTGATGTCCAAAGTTTTCACATCGACCGATTCAGGCTCATCCTTGAACTCCTCCCTGAAATGGAAAACAAACAAAGCAAAATAAATCATATGGTTTACAACTTCTAACATCCTACTGCACCTAGAGACATGAGTAAAAAGTATTTCTAAGAGTGGAGGAGAAAACAAAGTCAAATTTCCAACGCATCAATTCTTTTCATCGTGCTATATTCTTAAGTTCAAAGTTGTGAACCATAAAACACCAAGACTAGGGAAAGGCCAATCATCATCATTCCATGTGGCTATCTGGACTTGGGAGTTAAAATTAAGCAGAAAATAAAAGGTAATTATCATGTACTTATTAATCGTGTTCCTTGTTCAAAAGAATTAAAGATAACTAGGGAGAAGGGGGGAAATATAAGGGCAAGAAATGAAGTCGTTAAGAAATACCTCTTCTTTTGGGTGTCCATTGCCTCAAGAGCATCCTTCTTCAGCTCCTCCAGCTGTGCTTTGGCTAATTTAAGTTCAAGCTCAGCTTCGTACTTTGGTAGATCTTCCCGTCGAACTCCAAGTCTAAGGTGGCACCATCAAAGGAGGAACGGAAAAGAAAGAGAGAAAGCAGTTACAGCCCATTAATTTATGGTAAAGAAAGAGAGAAAGCAGTTACAGCCCATTAATTTATGGTACTCAACTGAAGGGAACAAAACGCCGAAGAATCCTCACCATAAAATGAGGAATTTAAACAACGAAATGGAATGCCCAACCAATAAAAGTAGGTCAATAGACAACTGACAAAGAATGGACTATACAATTCCCTACAAGTAAACAATGCGATGCAAGTTCCAATGTCTACGAAAAGGACAAAAACATGTAAAACTTTGAAAATTGAATGTGTTAACCGGTATCTTGCTTCTACTCAGTAAAATTTCTTGCTCTCTCTATTTTATTGCAAAAATCCCTGTCCTCTGCCATCTAATGTAATGAGAATTTTCCCATAATGAGGGTGCATATGCCCACTCAACAATACCAAACTAAAAATATTTATAAAATCGTTAACAATTCCATGGCAAAGTAAGTGAAATAAAATAAACACAGATGAAAACTTCAAAGCTTGAACTTAGATGTCACTTAATATGAACACAACCTTAACATATCAAAAAGATATCTTGCGTTATGAACTTACTTCTTATTAATCTTATCAAACTCCGCCAATAGAAGGTCCATTCCTTTCTTATCATTTCTCAGTAAAGGTTTCTTTAACTCCTTTTCAATTTTGTCCAGTGCATCTATCATCAGAGCCTCTGCACCAAGATCATCTGTGAGACCTCTCCTGTAAAAAAAATTGAACGCGTAAATATGAGCTTCTGTAACAATAACCTAATGCTTCCTGAAGCAAGTGATGTTTTTGCAATAAGTTGGCTTTCATTTTCAATTTTATAATTAGGTAAATCCGGATAATAATTTAGGCTCGTCCTAATTTGCAGAAGAAAAAAATAAAGCCAACAGGCAATTTTTAGAACTAGATGCTGAAAACAAAAAGAACTATTTCATAATGAATTCAAAAAGGTACATGGAATTCAAAGAATCACTTTACATATAAAAAAATAAATAGTATGAATAAAAAAGTTGAAGGGCACACTATATATACACTGATCATATCTACTGAAGAAATGAAGAGAGTAAAATAGATATCACCACACACTTGATTCTTATATCCTTCAAAGTCAAAAGATAGGTCCGAGCATCTGGAATATCCTGTGTGTCAGTTTCAATGGTGGAGAGGATATCCTGGGACTCTGACAACAAGTTTGCCCTGCAGAATGCAAAAGAGATTGTAGGCATAACATAATCAAAACATTTAAATAATAGAATGCTTGAAAGATTACAAGTTACAAACCAAACAAATATTGAGCAGAATAGTATGACAAGAACAACAAAGGAAAAGCAGAAGCTCACTTCTCTCTAACTGTTTTCATGACATTTGCATAATGAGTAACAGCAGCTGGATCTTCGGGATCAATGGTGATCTTCTCATTCTTTAATATTCCAATGGCGGTCTCAAATTTGCTCTTCACATCCACAAAAATGTTCTTCAACATTTCTGTTTCCATTCAAGCAAACAGTATGTTATTAGCAAGCAACATCTATAATCTATAACTATATAAGAAGGGGACAAGTTATCTTACACACATTTTGTATGTCCTATTTTACCCCTGTAACTATCAATATTATTTATCTCTCACAACCTTATTTATACTTTCTAAATCACACACATCCTCCAACAGCACAACACAATCACAAACTATTTATTATGTAATCACCATTATCACTTATTTTTAATATAGAGCCAAATGGTGCCTCTTTTTCACTAGTAAAAAGAATAAAATTTCTTTTAAAGATCAAATCAATATATACATTAAAAAATATACAACTGACAAGAGAACTCACGATCTCCCTTCAGGGCAGGAGGAGAAGATTCTTTAGCATAGTGGCGAACTGGAAAAGCATACTCCTTTTGCAGAAGCATTTGACTGCCATAGATCTAAAAGAAACGGTGAAAAATGGGCAAATTGAAAAAAATCAGTAGATAACTCACAAACATCATCCCTCTTAAATCAATAAACAAAATTAATGCATATTAAACATCCAGGAAGCAAACCAGTTTCATACAATTCATTTCCGGCCTACAATTCCGAAACTCAATGAGATAAATCACCAGCACAGTCACTTTTAGATTAACCAACAGACTTTACGCGTATTAACCATCATTCAAACACGAGTTTCATATCGTTCATTTCCACACACTATTACGCAACTCAATATGACAGATAAACAAAAAAAATCCCAATGCATCGACAACTCCTAGGGCGCAAGAAAGCTATTTCCCCAATCAATAGAATCAGCGACGAAAGAAAAACCTAATCGACCAAAAGAAATGGATAAACAACATGTTAACCCTCGAAATATAGCGTGAATTGTCCCTTTTTCCGCGAAACATGAATTTAAAATTATGGAGATAGAGAATCAGATAGCGCAAGATGAATTGAAAGTAATGCAGATCCCGAGATTGAACGAGAAATGAGAAGGTGAAGAAAATTGATTGGATAATAGATGGAGAAGGAATTGCAGAGAGGAAATGAGAGATACCAATTTGGATTTGGAAAAGAGACGAGAAGAGAGTGCCATGAGTGAGGAATGTTATTCGTTCAGCTTTCTCTGAAATGCGTTAGTTAGGGCTTTTCTTTCTTCTTCACTTCGATGCCTCTCTTTCTCTTCTAATGAAACCGCGAATCACACTGCTAGGGTACACTACACCCTACGTCTCATCTACGATGCAGGGAATCTCCTTAACTCTCAGCCGTTGGATACTCTGCCACGTGGAAAATCCCCTGGCCTTCGCTCTTCACCTGAATAAATTACATTTTTTAATATTTTATAGACTTTTTTTACCTTACATAAGTTTTAAAATATTACACTTATATTTCGTAGAGAGAAAAAAAAAATATTATTATAATTTACTCAATTTTATTTGTAAGGCTTAAAACGCGGATCTTATAGTTTTATCCTACTATTTTCTAACACCTATGAATGTTTTTTTTTTCTTAAATTTAACATTGACGATATCATTACAATATCATCACATGTTAAATTAACAAAATATGTAATAAAAAATATTAACATTATTATTATTATTATTGATTTAATAATAATAATAATAAGTGTTTTGACAAAATTTATTATCTTCAATACTAAAATGAAGAATAATATTCGTAGACACTAAAATAAAATTAACATATTTACATAATTAAAAGGCAATATATTTGAAGGGGATGAAATTAAAATAAGAC
>Ga0123341_1003288_pt1 | contig 13782 bp, 7 predicted proteins | sample Turbeapinknodule_FD_89959 | JGI IMG/M metagenome (GOLD analysis project Ga0123341, IMG submission 89959) | Root nodule microbial communities of legume samples collected from Mexico - Turtle bean Mexico pink nodule | ecosystem: Host-associated > Plants > Roots > Nodule | place: Mexico: Nepantla... | reverse complement strand
ACAAACATATTAAACTATTATCATTTATTTTTTTATCTTATAAAACACATAACTTAATTGTTTCTATTGATTTACTATATCGTAATTTCTTATTTTGTTCCTTAAAACATCATACATTATTCAAAATATAAATTTAATGAGTACATGTTCTATATGCAGTTGAACTAAGATCATGGTTGGACAAAACCTGGTTTCACTGGGTGTCTACTAATGAACAAAATTATCTACTTCGGTTTCACCATGTTAACGGGTTTTAATATACCTGTGAGGAATATCAGTATCCCGTGGTGGCATCAAATAAAAATACACCCTGGTTAGCAGAGACCTTTCGTTCCTCGTCATCACTTGCAAATGAGAAAGCACTTTTTCCATGAAGATATCTCAGCTAGCTACTTTTCTAATCTTCAAACCAGCGCTTTGTGGTGCTAGTGCAGTTAATTCCTTCTCTACTTACCTGTAGCAATCCCGGAAAAATATTATTAGATGATAAAACTGATCTCATATGATATTTTATATTTTCAGTTGTAACTACCTTTTCAATTATAACGGCTTTATCAGTTATAACTGTCAGTATCAATTTTTATTTTTTATATAACATTCAATAATGTAAGTGCGTAACAATTCTTGATTAGTTTTATATATCTCATATCCAGAGAAAGAAGTGAAAATGGAGAAAAGAAGAAAATGATATATATGAGATCAGTTTTATCATCTAATAAATATGAATGACGAAATGAATACAAAATTGTAATAGTCAATGGATCATGCATAACTCTATTTAATACTAATTCAGCTCGTAGTCCAAAGGCAACATCATACATAAAAGTACGGTGATGTCTTCCAATATACTCTGCTATCCGTTAGTATTTATTTCTCCTTGAGAACTGGGATCCGTTTTAGGCTAATCTCCCATGATTTAGCAAACTAAGGGAGATCCAAACAGTAAAATGGAGTTACTAATTTATTGGGGATCAAACCATGGTTGGCCAGTAAATGACTGACTAAAGAGAATATTACCATAATTTTGGCGCACTTTCGTGAAGTTGTAAATGGCTTTGATTAAGGAACCATATGTCATGAAGTTCAACGATCCCATATGTCTGTAATAGAGACAAAATTCGGTCAGAAGAATCTATCAGAAGGAAGAAAAAAAAATGTCAAAAATAAATCAGAATACGCATGATCCAAGTCTTGCCCAAAACCAAAATTGATTGAACCTTGGTAGCATTGGCCCTTTGCCTAGTAGTGTCTACTAGAATTCTCTAGAATGTTTGTTCTCTACTGACGGAGCTATTTTTTACCTATTATTGAATTTTTTTTGTATTGCAAGATTCCTTATCCTACTTGCTTGCTTGTGTGTGTATGCTGTAATCATTTGTACAGAAATGAAAAATAGAAATTTTCAGTCTTTCTCTATCATTGTGGATTGTGGTTCGTCCTTTAGGTCCTAAATATCCAAATCTTCTGAAAAAGGCTGTGTAGTACTCGAGGCTGTTGGTCTCAGTTTTCTAACAATAAAAGATGAATGTATATAGCTTTCTTAAGCGATCATGAGATACTAACTTTTAATATTGAGTTTTCATGTATAGTTGTATAGTCAACATTCATAAAAAATTATAAACAAGTCCTCACATCACCTACAGAGCAGAGCCTATGATGCATGGGAAGGAAGTTTACGTTTAACTTTTAAGGTATAATGTCTCTGCAATAGAATTATGGAGTAGCCACTGCTCCATAAAAGAAGAGTGGAACATAGAGCATAAAAGACGAGCTGAATCAGACCGAGATTTAAACTAATTTCATTTATAAATGATCAACCGACTATTCCAAGTTAAGAACTAATTCAGAAGAGAACGACAATGTAACAAAACTACCGCTTTTAGCTTCATTTCATGTGAAAAAACAAACATTTTATCACTTTCACTGATATAATAAAAAATAATTGTTTCCTCTAAGAACTTACACGATCTCTGTATAGCGAAGTCTCCATGCAGGAAAACCAAGATGGCTCCTCACAGGTCCATAAACCAGTAAAAGGTCAGGCTCGGGGCCTTTGCAACCTGATAATAATGATAAGTACTTTTTTCAACAAGGCAGTCAACTCTTATACTATTAGTAGGTCTAGAAAGCAAACATACCAACAATTGGCAATGCTTCATTCAAGTGAGGTTCTAACAATATTTGAGCATCTAGTTCACCGAAGTTATGCCGCGTCATGTTCTCCACAAAAACCAAGTTAGCTGCTTTGGCCATTGCCTCCTTCCCATCCACATAAGAAAGAAACTCTATAGTCATGTGAACTGGAGCATGGTGTGTGACAACTTGACTAACTTCCTGCACTGAGTTAATGCTAGATCAGATCAAACAAGTGACATTGCAGCAGAAGTTACTATTTATGCTTGACAGCAATGGCAGATGAACAAGACATTTATGATCCATATTTTTTACTAATGCATTTTCTGGAGGCAGAGAGAAAATACAAAGAAAACAAATGATAAGAATGATCATCTTTCCCTTCTTTTGCTTAGATGAGTAAGAAAAGGAAGAAATTATCAACATTTTTATTATTATTGGGAGAAAAAAGAAGAAGAAAAAGAGACGGTTCCTGTATAAAGTCTGTTTTCTCCTTTCTCACTTCATCTTTAGAGAAAATATTCTAGGGGGTACAAAGGTACTATTTCATTCCTATTTTCTGTCACTCCAATTCTTAACCTACCATCAAAGAACCTAAAATAAATAATAACTGTCTAGGTTCATTTCCTTCTCTTTGCTTTTGTCTCCATTAATTTTCACCATATCATAAATGTGCATCAGGTCAAGTCTCAATTAGAAAGCCACGTAGCTTATAATACATAAACAGAATTATGTATTTCATATTCTTATCAATAATTTATTAGATAATGCACCACAAATAGTCAAATACTATAAGTAAGCCTCATCATTTATGAACATTTTAAAGGACAACGGAAATGAGATCAGATGTACTCAACCAATTTCATGTGTAAAACCAATTTAATCAAGGATACATCATCTACCAGAATCTAAATAAAGGTTTGGTTATATCCTTCCCCATCCCCTATATTGAACAGTAGAAAGAAATAAAAGAATCAATCAAAATAAAATGAGGAAAAGGTGGGATCCAAATTGATTAACTTGGGAAAATTATGGAAAACCAGTCACATGCAGGTTAAAATCATAACCGGAGTCAAACTTATTAATAGATTAACAAAGAAACAATTATATGGTACCTCGATGGATCTTGCGTTCTTCAAATTTTGAAATATGGTTTCCTTAGATTTCTTCAATACTCCTAGAATGAAGAGTTCAAGGAAAAAACTATTATATGACCCGAGTAAAAGAAACTTTAACATCACTGATTCTCCAAAACCTTTCATACCATTCATGTCATAGAGGCAGACATTCTTCACACCAATAGAGTCCAGCCACTTCAACAGTTTAACAACTTCGGAAATCTGATAAGCTTCTTCACTTTCTATGACAATGGCAAGGTACTGAACCCTTTCTGAATGATGAGACTTGTATTTCTCTAGTACTCCACGAGAGATGAAATAGCTTTCCAACAAATTACCCACGACTACTATGAAATACCATGTGCTGACAATTATTTGCAGAAAGTACCATAGCAATCGAAGCCAGAGATCTCCAATCTGTACAACCCACAATGAATGGGCGTTTAAATTTTAGGTTGAATGGAAAAGGATATGCTCAGTTGCATAGACCAACCCCTTATGTTAAATATCATTGTGTTCAACAATATATAGATCAAAGATGTATCTAGATACTTTGAAGTCAATCTCTATTGAAGTTAAAGATGTGTCTAAGACAGCATGCTATTTGAAAGAGATAAAGTGCTTGAAATTCAAAGAATTAGCTGCAGAACATCACAGGGTCTCTAAACAACTTTTAATTAGAACTCAAGTCAATAACTAACAATTGGCTATAAAATTGAATGAATACTTTGTTTCTACTAAAAGCCCTTAATATGAAATAGATATCTCTCAGAATATTACTAAGTATTCTTGATATTGCAACTACAAAATTAAAATCAGTATTCATATATGCCTAAAAAAAGATTGAATAATTTAGCTATTTTATCAATTAAGAAAATTGAATACCTAACTTTCATTATGCAAAATTTCTTTGAAATACAGTTTGCAGAGAGTTGTAGTACTGATGGAAGATTGGGCTGAAGGATATGAAGAGGTGAAGACTTACAGCAACAATAAACCGAGAAAACTTGTGAGCTCCATCTCTAAAATCCATGGATCCTAAAAACATGAAAAACATCAATTAGATCAATTTGAAAAGGAGAAAAACAAAGTGGGAAACGGAAGAAGATGAATCGATTAAGCGAGGAACGAAAACGTGAAGGCAGAAAGCAATAGACTAACAGAGACGTGAATGCATAATTGCAACGAAGAACGCAGAAAGAGAGGAAGAAGAAGATGACGCGAACAAAACCGGGTTAGGATTCAGCAAACACGAAAGAGAATAGGGATAATCACGACAAGAATAAGAGAGAATCGGAATGGCACCTGAAAGAGAAACCGAACGACACAAGCATTTAATTTGCGGCGCCAAGTGAGTAATTAGAGAGAACAAAGTGAAGATCAAAATTATTTAAATTATTGTATTTTTTAGTATCGAATTTTTTGATAGATTGAGGAAACTATTATTTGACTCACCATATAAATTATTGTTGACTATAATTTTATATTCATCTTTCTTTCTTTTCCTTATAACTTTATGCATCTTTCTCAGTCAACAATACTGATAAAAAAAATAATTGTACTCCTAACTTTGACCATACATTTTAATCGATTTTTTTTTTAATTTGTTAAATATCTCACACAAATTTGAAATACAACATTAATAGTATATAAGATGATGCAATCTTTATTTTATAAGTCAACTTTGTGAAAGTTTGTTGATTTTATCAGGTTACTCGTTATTGAATCATCCATTATATAGTTTCATGTACAACGATCGAACCATCTATTATATAGTCACGCACACGAGTTAGCAAGTTTAGACGTAAAAGAGGTATGTTGAAAATTTTACATCAATTAGAAATATGAACATTTAATAGTGCAAATTTCATCTTATAGATCGATTTTATAAGATTCTGTTAAATGTAAACTTCACTTCTTAAAGCTAGTCGAAATTATATTTTATAAAGCTAATCGAAATTAAACTTTATGAAGAAAAAATTAGGTACAAGTTGTAAAAGAAATAAAGTATTAATTAGTTTTTTTTTCTATTATATGTGATGGAGGTACGAAGAAAGAAAAATATATCATTAATAACACAGGTAATATATAATAAAATGAGTGTTGATAAAATTACTCTATTTAAAATAATATTGAAAAATTGCACAACATAAAGATGCTGATGTAAATGAGAGATAAAGTAAATAAGTGTATATTTATTTCAGAGGTTGTCTACAATTGACCCAACCTTTCTTGGGGTTGTCTTAAAATGATATTAACACATCATTTTAGTTTGTAAGAGATTTTCACCTCTCTCGAAGCAATATTAAAGAATAACCAATTAAATTACTGGTTTTCTTCATTTATACATGATCCAAATATCAATATTTGTCTAAAAAATGATAAAAGTAAAATAAAATCTTAGTGAAAAGAACAATCAAATAAATATTAAGCACATAAAATAGAATATGATGTGTGCAGTAGGATCCTCCTCGTGTATAATTTTATACAGAATGAATTACAATGGCAGTACATGAACAAGATCAGCTAATGCTCAAACTAATGGTAACATCATTAGCCGTAGTTGTTCTAGAAGTAAATCAACTAGCTCCCTTTAAATGGTGAAAGATCCACAAAACATATATATGGGTAAAGAAATAATGATGTAATTATCTCTGCCTCAAGCTTTCAAGGGAGCTTCTGTGCTCTAGAAACATTCCAAAGTGAAGAAGCATCGCATTTGATCCTGTTCTTTGCACTTGTTTCTTGAAGGGACCAAAACGGAGGGTTAGAAATCCTGGTGCTGTAATCTATTTACATTCGCCACCAAACAAAAAGGAAGTTTGGTGCATGAAAACCTTCTCATTGTGAGGTCGGAGAGGGGTTTAGGGTTTAAAGTTTAAGGTTTAGGGTCCGGAAAGGTCTACGCAGTGAGTGGGAGACCCACCCATGACCACCAAAAAGAGTGTGGACTCTGACCCATGCAAGTCCCACCTGTAGACACCACCATAGTCTGTAAAAAACCAGACCATTTGGCAAATTCCTTCTAATGGCCAGTTTCTCAAATGAATAGCAAAAAAAATTGAACCAAGGATATACTTCCCAAAGTCCTTGCTCCTAAAAAATATCCCCTAAAAGCTGATTCCTTGGCTCCCGAGCTACTTCATAATAAAAAACAGATGATTATTTGTCTCTGAACTTCAAAACTAGACAACAAATATAACAACTGAAGATGACTTTCCCTTTAAACTTTACCAGTTTCACAACTGAACCAAGAACATAACTAGTTTGAGAAAAAAATAGTAAGTATATTTGCTAATAGCGGATGATTGGCTATTGTAACAAAAATCACAAATGACTTGCTATTCTTCTGTACTCATAGATTTCACAGAATTTCCAAATTAGCACATGGTAAAACAGCAAAACCTTAAACCCTAAACAAACAGCAATAAAGAATGGTCTATTCTTGTATCAGAAATGAATCTGGCACGCAAATGGCTGACCACAAATAGATCTTTGAAACCACAAATGAACCTCTGTTTGCAAATGATTGGAGGAAAAACCTCTTGTTAGGAGGTAGGTGAACATATCCATTCATTGCAATAAAGGCCAGACAACTTATTGTATTAAAAAATCTTTATATCAATCTCAGTTTATTGGTTATATAATGCAAGTACGTCACACACTTAATATAATTTGTCGCTTCTTAGAATATTAGCGAATAACAAAAACATTATTGAGACGTAATTTGCTCCAAAAGATATCAAGGATAGAAATTTAATTTTGATATACCTTGGCATCTAATAGTATGTTTGATCATAGATTATCAAATCATTACCTCTGGCATGATGTAACGACAGGAGGAAAAAGAACATGATTTCTTCAAAATCCCATGTTTCTGCAAAAACCCACATCTGCAGATGAAAATCAATAACAAATGAAAGGCATCATAAGATATTGGAGATTACGAAACAGCAACCACTTACTAGATTAACCATTTCTTCCATCCTACCTGCATTCATTTTCCCTCAGTTGTATAACTCACATTCTATCTGTAGTTCTGTACATCAAAAATCTAATCCGCATCGGTTACCTCCTCATGAAGCCAGCAAATATCCTGCAATGTCGACAGAAAATGCAAAGTAAACAGGGTCAGAACAAACATGCATAAATAATAACTAAAGGATCTAGTAGATTTACAGAGCGGTTGTGTAACAAATATCATGGCGAGTTTGACAAATACTTTTACCACTGAATGCATAAAGGAAGCACTTAATGTTAACATGTTTAAAATAACTCAGCAAAATGTCATGGAAAGTTTATCCTTGGGTTGTTTTGTACTTCGCAAAGTTAGAGCAAGTGTAACAAACCATTTGGCATATGCTGTCTGATAATTGTAGAGCTTCTTGCCACCTACCAACCCTGGTAAGGCCTTTGATGAGGTAGACAAATGTGCTAAGCTCTGGAACAACATTCTTATTTATCATGCTTGCATAAAGCTCAAAAGCTTTATCAACCTTACTTGCAAGGGACAGACTCTCAATTAAGGAAATATATAGATATTTGTTGGCAACTGCAGGGCTTGGAGATGATGAAATCTCCTCAAGTAGATTCAGCGCAACTTCCAGTCTTCCAGCCTTGATAAATTTATCAACCAAAATTCTGTATAAAGACTCGACTGGGGCTGATTCATTCTCACTCAGCTCATCTAAAAGCCCAATTGAGATTACAAACTCTCGGTTAAAGCCCTCAATAATTTTACGGTAACTTGACAAATGCCTTGGCCAATACGTCTGTGTCATTTCATCTAGAAGTCTGTGTGCTTCATCAAGAAGGCCAGTGGAACAACAATGATTTATCAAGACCCTGTAGGTTATAAAGTTTGGTGCACAGCCCTTTGAGCACATACCAGTATATAGCTCAAGACACTGTTCAATATTTCCTAATTTCCCAAAGCCATCAATCATTGCAGTATAAGTTACGACGTTTGGATAACAACCCACTTCTTCCATTTTAAGCATGAGCTTGTATGCTTCATCTGTCTTTCCAACTTTACAGAGCCCATCAATCATCTCTGTGTAAATAACAACATTTGGAGTGCAAGAATTTTCTAGCATCTTGGATAAGACCTTCAAAACAAGATCCAATCGTTTTTCTTTAAACAGACTATTAATTAAAGAACTGTAAGTGTACAAATTCGGACTGTATCCACGCTCTGACATCTTTACAAACACCTCCCGTGCACTTTCAAGCTCTCCAGTCTTGCAAAACCCATCTATGAGAGCATCATACACTATTTGGTTAGGTTCACAACCATTAATTGACATGGTATCCAATAATTCACGGGCTTCTTTAACCCTGTTTGCTTTGCATAAGCCATCCACCAAAGCCCCGTATGTAATAATATTTGGTGTTTCACAATCATTGTCATCTAGCTTAAAATACATGTCAATGTCAGAGGATTCCATGTCACCTTGCATTCTGGCATAGATCTGGCAAGCTTTATCAATCTGCCCAGCCTTACAATGACCATCAATTAAAGCAGTATACGTAACAACATTAGGCTTGCAACCTTCAATCAACATCATCTGAAATAGTTTATTTGCATCAAACACCTTTCTTGCTTTCAGGTATGCATGAATAAGTGCAGTATAAGTCACGACATTTGGGATGCATCCGTCTCTTAACATCTCATCAAACCACTTGTGAGCCTGTTGAATAAGACCAGCTTTGCAAAAGCTATCAATTAAAATAGTGTAAGTATAAACACTGGGAACAATGCCATTCTTCTTCATTTCTTCAAACAACAAAAAAGCCTTCTCTACCTTGGAGGCATCACAAAGAAAACCAATCACTTTAGAATATGTACTATCATCAGGAATGAAACCCTTGCTCATCATTTCGCATATAACCTTAAAGGCTTCATCAAACTTTCCAGCTCCACAGAGACACCGCGCAAAATTGCTGACATTTACCTTATTTAACACAAGCCCTGAATCCAACATTTCACTGTAAGCCTTTTCAGCCAATTCCAGAACATCAGACCCGGGCAGCTCCTCGTTGCCACATACACTACCAATGAATATATTATACAGAAGATAGCTGGGTTGGCACCCACACTTATCCATTTTCTTAAACAACTTATAGGCATAAGAGTAATCCCCAGATTTACAATAAGCATGTACAAGAGAATTAAACATCTCCCGATTAGGATAACAGCCTTCTGTCATCATCATGCTAAGAATTCTCTTACACCTACCCAGCTGCCCTTTCCCCAGACAACCAGAAACCAAAACTCTATATGTGAAAACATTGGGAATGCAGGAATTCGACCGCATTCGATCCAAAATTTCCATAGCTTCTTCAAAACGCGAAGCTTCACACAACCCAGAAACCATCCTATTATAAAAAACTGTGTCAGGCACAAACCCCTCCTTCTCAATCAAACTCAGTGCATCCCCAAACCTCCCCACTTTGCAGAGGGAATAGGCAAAACAACTGAGAGTATATCCATCCATCAAAAACCCATAATTGGACATTTCTTTCTGAACCAAGTATGCAGTGTCTAACTTATCAGCCCTAAGAAAAACCTGAATCAAAGCATTGTAAGTGGCAGGAGAAGCCTGGTACCCGAAATCCTTAAGCCTCCCCAACTCTTCCAACGCCACATTCCACATCCCATTCCTGCAACACTTCTGAATGAGAACATTGAGCAACTTCCGAAGCAGCTCTCTGTCATCATCCCTAATTTGCATCAAAAACATGTCGGAAACTCTGTCATGAACCTCATTGCAACACAGCAACTCAATCAGCGCAGTGTACACCACAGGAGTGTGGGTGTAACCGATTTGGCGACTCGCCCAGAGGAAAAACTCGACGCACAGCTCAGGCCGTTTAACGAGATTCATCACCTCAACAACCAGAGACTCGCTGAGCTTGCCCCGGAACTGCCTCAAGAAATTTCGGGTTTCGGAGCCAAACCCGGTTCTGATTGCGTTGGACATGGATACGGCGTCGTTGGAGGAGTCATCGGAGTGGGTGGAGGAATTGATCAAAGCGTTGCGGAGGAATGCGTAGTGGTGCGACAAAAGGAGGGAAGAATCGTGCGAAGTGTCATCGTCGTCGGAGGGAAGAAGACCTGGGAGAGGGTGGTGTGAGGAATTGGAGAAGTGTTGTTTTGGGTGTAAGAATTGGAGAGAGCGAGAGAGAAGATTGTTCAACTCTCTCTTCTTCATAATCATCAATCAAAATCAACAACAAACACCAACCAACCAACCCTTTGTTCTAGGGTTTAAGAGAAAGAACAAAACAAAATAATAAAACCCTTAACTCCATTTCATTTTCAAACAACTCATCATCATTTCAATTTTGCATTTCTACACTGAACTGTAATCAAGTTTGAATTTTTAATTTTGTGTAAATTAACTAATTTTTTCACTGTTAGACTAAACCTAATTGTTTCTTTTCTGATTCTCTCCACACCATATCAATTCAAAATGTATCCAACACAACACAACTAAAATGTCTATTTTATCCATTTAAAATATTTTAACCTTTTATATTCAGATCTCGATAGCTAAGTTCGGAACTAATATATTACTTTTGAATTTGACTATCTAGAAGTGTATCTGAACAGTACAAATGACATTCTCAAAACTGAAATTCAAGATGCATAAACAAATAAAAATGAGTTTCGAATTTTGATTCTCAACACCATTTACAACATATCATTCCAAACATAAAAATTAAAAATTTGAAACTCATAATTTACTCAAATCTTCAAAAACTTAATTGAAATACAAAAATAACCTTATAAATTTTTAAATTCGGAGTATATAACCGTCACTTTCAAATTTATACATGTGAATTTTAAATTTTATGATAAATATGTTTCTTAAATAATATAGTGTAAGGAGAAATTGCATATCTTAAATGATATAGGGAGAAAATGCCTAGCTTATGGTCATTTGTTGGACTTTATTGTGATCATTAGATGTGATGTAAAATTACATTGAATGTGGTGATTTTCAATCTTAAACTAACAAAATAAACAGATTTTTTTATAGAGATTAAAATAAAATAAAACACTACTTTTTAAGAATTAAAAGAATATATATTTTTTTATAATTGAATTTTCTAAACAAAATTTGGAATTTAAATTTTACGAGAACATTTTAATATCTCATTTTATTTTGATAATTCGAGTACAAAAACAGTTTTTTACGTACCAAACTTGCATTTATTATTGATAATTTTATACAACATAGGATGGTGAATTTAAAAGTATAATTAAACATAATAACAAAGGCTGGTGTAATTGTTGAACGTTGGCTAATTCTTATCCACTTTTTAATTTCTAAAATCATCCTTCATTCTGAATAAAAAAACAATTTTAAAATATAAAAAATACATTTTAAAAAAAGTAATTATGGAATTAAAAAATACATTTAAAAAAATTCTGAAAAATATTATAAAAATTCAAATCCAAAAACATATTTCAAAAAAAACAGATTTCGAAATGTATTTTAATCCACAATTCCTTTTATTTAAAAACTGTAAGAACATTTTTTTTCTTTTCACACAAATATGGAGTGCATATTCAAAGGTCATCAATGCACTCGTAAAGTACTCTTTTCTTCTTCTTCTTCGGGTCCTTCTATTATTCTTGTAGTGTCTGTTTCACTCTCTTGTGGATGCCTTGTCATGTTTTAATAATAATAACTTCATTATTTATCTTAAACCATTATTGCTTCAACTTAATTTATCTTACAGAACTTAAAAAATAAATACTTAAGAAAAAGATTAAGCTTAAGTTTCTCTTCTCAATATAATATCAAAGTCATTTTGCATTATCTTAAAGATTGTTCGTTGAGTTTATCAGAACACCTTCTATCGGGTCATTATCGTATTACCCATAATATATAGTCTCATGTACGAGTTGGTAACCTTAGCGTAGGAGATGTGTGAAAATTCCACGTCGACCAGAGATAAAACAATTCATAATATATAAGTAAGTGCAAACCTCACCTTATAATCCGATTATATGAGATTGAGATTTTAATATATATAATTAAGCTTCTAAAGAAAGAAATTAAGTGGTAAAGGGCTAAACATGTTAAATAAATTTGGTTATTTGTTCCTCTATGCATTACACTAATCAGGTAGTAACAAGAAGTGAAGCATGAAAAGCAAGAAAGAGGAACAATACAGAAGCCAAACACATTCTGCATTTTAAGCCACTCAACCAGTTCAACAATTCAACACCACACTTTCAAGTCTTTGAAAGGGAACATGAGTATGGACATATACCAAACCAAGTGGAACATTTTAATAATCATTATGAAGACTTTTATGGTCTAAAATACAACATTTTGTACATATTCTGCATCTGATAACAACACATATCATTCTTACTTACACCAGTATAATTAAACTATATTCTATAGTTATTTGATTTCTGAACTATACTTTTTTCTTTACTACTTTCCTCCTATATTTTGCAGTATACAAGACAGTGAAGAAGTTCCAACACCGGCCTCAGTGAACAGTGGCTCAGGTATTGTAACCTTATAAGGCATGAGATGATGCCTCAGGTTTGCCAGAAATACAAGAATTCCTAGCTAAATGGTTATCATCTTCTTCAATCATACGTTCTTCCTTATATGCTTCATTTCTTCCTGCTTTATTCTGTATCTAGTCTTGTTTCCGGTCTTTGTTTAGTATTTTGTCTCCTAATTAAGTGAAACTATACTAGTTTTTATTACATGATCGATATTTGATCTGTTTATACTGTGATCGTGATCGAACTCGACCCATGACACCACACTACCAATACTACTAATACTACTGCATGACATTAGTTTAGTAGTATTCTATAATGAGGGCACCCCCCATTGGAGATCTATGTGGGACACCCTTTCTCCTCTTAGCAGACCTGTAATTTACCACTGTTGGTGGTGGTGTTGATGGTGTGAAGCTCTGGATTTTGTTTCTTGCACTTTCATTGCTGATGCCATTTATTGATTCTTCACAATCCGACCCATCTGTCTCAGCAAACAGTTTCTTCTTCCGGAACTTTTTGGAGGTTCCAACTATCTGTGGGGAAAAAATTGAAGACTTGAAAAGTGGTGGCAAGTGTAATAGTACCAGTTTTCTTAGAACTAGAGCAACTTAAACACTTGCATTGCTAGTGCCAAAAAAAACTAACAGATTTGTGATGATAATGCAGACATTTTATTAACAAATCTCATTTCTTTTACATGTTTCTCTTATGACATGATATAATCAGCAAAACCAGTCACTTTTTTTTTTCTGCATGCAAATATATATAATCAGTAATTAACAGTATTATTATACACAATACCTTACAACCAAGAGAGCAGAAGCTGAAAGAATCAAGAAGGCTACGCTCACAGACTTGGCAGGTGTTGGTTGTAAAAAATAGACACTCACTCACACTTAAATTCTCTCTAAAAGAAACACTCTTCTTTGCAATTCTCTCTATTGTATTTCTTTCTGTGGTGTATCTTACAATTGAGAGAGCATCCTATTT
>Ga0123341_1003284_pt1 | contig 13788 bp, 8 predicted proteins | sample Turbeapinknodule_FD_89959 | JGI IMG/M metagenome (GOLD analysis project Ga0123341, IMG submission 89959) | Root nodule microbial communities of legume samples collected from Mexico - Turtle bean Mexico pink nodule | ecosystem: Host-associated > Plants > Roots > Nodule | place: Mexico: Nepantla... | reverse complement strand
TATTTCACTTTTTTTCTTCATTTTGTTTAAAAAAATGCATATATTCATGTTTTAACAGCAAACAACTCATCCACGGGACTTGGTCTTTGATTTGCAAGTTCAGAAGGTTGGTGCATAATAATTTTTGTCGGCAATGAATAAAGGAATAATAACTCCATCATTTTCACCTTTAATGGGTCCTTTGAATTTTGTAATCATATTCCTAAACAAAGTTTCTCCCATATAATCTTCTAATAAAGTGTGAGACTGAACCATGAAGAATGTTGAGAAAACGTTCTAAAATTATTTTATCTGAATAAAATATAACTAAATTATTAAAATGTTAAATTAATGTGAATGAATATTATAAAAAAGTATAGAAACATTTTAAATTTCACTTATTAGATCTTGAGAGTAGTTTGTTTAAGTTAAAAGCTTTATCAATCATGAATAGTATAACTTCAACCTGAGTGAATTGACTGAACCGAGCTATAATTATTAAAAGAATGTAACTTAACTTCTTAAAATAATGATTTTTTTTTCTATTAAAAATGCAAGACAGCATCATGTAATAATAAATTTAGAGTTTGATAACTAAGTTTTATCATTGAAAATACTTATACATTGCCAATTGAATAAAAATCATATTCACTATAAAAATGAATAAACTTGCTTTTATAATTAGATGAAGATATAAATTTGTTATCTCTCTAAGTGATGGGTTTTTTCCCTCTTTATTATGAAGCTTTAATAAAGGTAAGGTGTGTTCCATTTGAGCAGCAACAATGTACTTTAGGTGATGACATTAATCCACAACACACCATTTTTACAACATCCAAAGACAGTCCTAGGATAAGAAGTGAGGAGGGAGAGAGGGAACTCCAATCTTTTGCACTTTGTTTTGTTTTCATTACATCATTGTCTTCTCTTGTTCTTCTTCTTTATCATTGCTGCCCTACCCATGATCTTGGAACTGAGATGCCTCATTGATTCACATTAGATCTCAAGTTGAAGTCTTTGAAGATACCCATTACTCACACAGCCATGGGGGGTGTGAGTCTGAGGGAATCATGGTGTTTCTGCAAAGGGGTCAGCAAGTCTGAGAGAATGAAAGCTGCAATCTTTACAGGGAAGGGTCAAGCCATGGCCACAATCACCGCCATTTCTCCAAATGGGGTTTCCGGTACCGGATTTTTAATCCACCGGAACCTTCTCTTGACCACTCACACCAATCTTCCCTCGGTGGTTGCCGCCGACAGTGCCGAGATCCGGCTGCACAATGGTGTTGCTGCTACTCTTGTTCCTCAGAGGTATCCCTATTTGACGATAAAGCTGTGATTTCATTTTTCTTGCTCAAGTTGATGTCAAACTTGGAAGAAAATGTAGCCAAACTGTCATTATCTTTTATTTTTTGAAAACATTTTTTTTGGGGAGGGGTTAAGTTTTTATGTATTTGTTAGGTAGGAGAGGGAGATAAGTAGGCTAGTGGAGGATTAAACGATGCAAAGTGGTTGGCTTTTGTGTTAAGATTTGTTTCTGGTGTTGGTAACCAATGCAGTTAATGTGGTAAAGTTGGATAGGAATTCAATTCTAAAGGTTGGAAACACGTTTTTGTTAGAATTTGAAAGAGTTATGTGTTTTTGGTAAGAGATCTTGGTATTTGAAAGCTACTTCTGGCTTTGACTTATTCAAGTTGGATCGGGTAGATTCACTTGTAGCAAAGGCTTCTATTACCTTTTCTTTTTTATATTTTTGAACTTGATACGTTGTTCAAGTGGAACCGTGCTCTTTGGCACTGTAGCGACAAACAATTAAACTGAAATATTAGCACATCTTGGTTTTCTGAACTATTTACGTATTCACAATATTCTCCTCGCTAGTTTTATCACTGTACAACACTGGGACACATCTCACATCACTTTTTTCTTGTCTCTATTTTATGTTCATTTGGTGATTTATTTATTTTTCCTTTGTTTACTTTCTGTATTCTTGCAATTCGGTGAAGTTTGAAATTTTTTATACTTGTTTGTTAACAGTTGTAGCTAACACTAGTTCATTTTATCAAGGACATTCATGTAAAATATTAATGGTGGATGCTAATTTAGTTTATTACTTTTGGGAGGTAACCTTTACACCTGTGTACCAGTATCATGTGATTCAATTTCCATTAGGTGATGTATTTATATTGTTTTGCATATTCACATATTTTTAAGCTCAACTATTTAGTTTTCAGTACTGTCTGCCATATTCTCACCAACATGGCCTACTAGTAGATAGAAAAAACTACCAACTGTAAAGTACGAAGTCCTATATATATTTTGAAACTTTGAATTGATTTAATTTATGGTCAGAAGTAGCTATTTCTAGGCATAGCAGACCAGACTAGTTATTAAGAATTACTGTAAATATTGGCTTGTGTGGTGTGTATTGGTGTCAATAATCTAATGTTATGCACAATGTTTCAGAAATGAACAATCCGTGATAAATGGCATAAAATCAAAACAACCTAAACAAATTCAAAGTAAAAAAAAATAGTTTTGATGTTTTAGCATTTTTCTAAATTTCATTATCTAATTCTTTTAAGAATTTGGTAGAGCTAATGTTCCAAAAGAAAAGTAGACATAGAACATGTTTTTATCCTTATTGCAGATTAAATCAACCCTAAAAAAGTGTTTGGGCTCATTTATTAAATTGTGATATTTGTCATAGCTGTGAATAATACTGTATAGTTAGTTATACAGTTGTAATCAATTAGTATTATCATGTCATATTTCATCTTAAAACCAATTGACATTAAGTGAAGTTGTCCAATATATATATATAAGATGCACTCTAAGAATTGAGACAGATGATGTAGGACTTCCCAATATCCTCATGACAAAGGCTACAAAAGCTTAGTTTGTTGTAGTAACTGTATATTTCTAAGGCTGTTGTTTTTAATGTCGTCAAATTTCCCTTTGCTTCCTCTGGGCCTGTCTTACCTACATCAGATGTTACATCCAAATTACTCTCTCTTGGTGTCATTTACCTTCAGTTTATGACTTGACACCCCCTAATAACCTTCAGCAAGCTTTATCTTCTCCGCAATGGAAATTAGCTATAGAAGATTAATTTTATACTTTAATTGCTAACAGGACTTGGTCTCTTGTTCCTATGTCTCCGGGAAGAACAGCTATTGGTTGTAAGTGGGTGTTTTGAATAAAACAAAATCATGATGATACTATCAACATGTATAAAGTGAGTCTTCTTCCTAAGAGTTTCCACCAAACTCCGGACTGTGACTTCTCTGAAACTTTTTCCAGTTGTAAACCTGTCACAATTTGTATCATTTTGACTTTGGCGCTTTCAAATCACTGGCCTATACTGTAGGTAGATGTTAACGTTGCCTTCATTCAAGGCTAGTTAGTTTAGGATGTTTATATGTAGCAACCAGATGGCTACAAATCAGGCAATCCTAATCTAGTATGCAAACTGAATAAAGCAATTTATGGTCTCAAACAACCCCTATGCATTGTATGAAAGGCTCACCAAAACTCTTACTGGTTTTGGTTTCACTCATGTTTAGTGTGAGGTCAAAACTCTACCTAATCAATCACTCCTTTTATCAAAACAAAAATGTATAAAGTATTTACTTCATGGAGCTGTCGTGATAAAAAGTCTCCCTGTTGGATTAAACTTTCCAACTTGGTTCAGATTATATGAACGACTCTACATTTAATAGATCAGTAGCTGGTGCTTGCAGTATATTAGAGTTTTTTCCAAGTCACAGTCCTGGCTTGCGTTCCAGAAAAAAACACACATGGAATTGGACATGCTCTTTGTTAATGAAAAGGTGCTCAACGAGTCGCTTCTCAGGATCAGCTACACACATTCTCACTAACCCTATTCCAGGGACAGATTCATTTCTCTAAGGACCAAAATCAGAGTTTTTAGCAAGTTTGAGTCACACTGAGTTTGGGGGAGGGGGGGTACATGAGAGTGTGATAGTTGTCAATGACAGCTGTATAGTCAGCTATACAGTTGTAATCTGTTAGTAGTTACTTAGCTCATTGTAATATCTATAAATAGAGAACTCTGTAATCACATTCATAATTTCATTTTAATAATATTTCTTATATTTCCTCTCTTCATATTTCTCAATGCTGTCATACATTTTAAAAAGCCCTGTAACTATTAATCTGGCACGCTTAATCTGAGAATTTTATAAGTTATGGACATCTCATTATAATGCTTGAGTAACTTCTATTTACTATTTCCCCTTTCAAACAAGTTTCTGCTGATTTTATTTTTAGTAATTATCTATTTCATTTTACTCTTTTAGCTAAATTCATAATACAAAACAAAACATAGTTACACACTAATTGACTCTCACGAATGCAGAATGTGTCAGAATGTAGTATTGTGGTGGTATTGAATGTGTAATGGAAGTTTGCTTTAGTTTGAGTACTTTGTATCCAGCATTATGTATCCAATATTTATCATCTCAATTCAGACTCTACATTCTGAAACTTCGGTCAACATTTTCGCATAGCATATTTGAAGCTTCTCCCAGTACCTTTTTCCACAAGTAAATGCATATGACCTTTTGTTTTGAAGAGCAGCACCATTTATCTTTATCTGGTTTTCATTCAACTTTGCAATTTTATGTTTGTGTTTACTTTGTAAACCTATATATTGAATTACACTATGCTTGTATACTGTTGTCTTTTATGATGTAATTTACTTTGTTGTCTTATTTTTTAATGATTTTAATTGCTTATGTGATTTATTTTAAATTATGATTGCCTCACCGCACCACCACATCAAAATGATGTGAATAGGACACTACTTCAGAAAAGTTCCTTTGATGGATATTCAAAAGAGATAGGAGAGTTCTACTTATGTTTTTTCTACTCGGTTTTTCTCGTTCTTTTTGGGGGAGGGGGAGGAGCTACTCTTAGAAGATATATTTTATTGTATTCGGCAATGAATTTGATTACCTTATTATGAAAAAATATTTGTGGCAGGCACCATCACTTATAGTAGTCCTTAGAGTGATTATTTGTAAACTAGTGCATTGATTTTTTCATTTGTTTTCAGGTTTTTCATTACAAGTTCTGTATTAGATCTTACAATTGTGGGTTTAGATGATGCGGATGGGGACTCAAATGCACAGGGTCAAAACCCTCACTACTTGAAGACCAGTTGTAAAGCCAATCTGGATCTGGGAAGTGTAGTTTACCTTTTAGGCTACACAGAAAAACAGGAGCTCACTGTTGGTGAAGGAAAGGTGGTCATAGCCACTGACAATCTCATAAAATTGTCAACTGATGGAATTCAATGGAGTCCCGGTTCTGCAGGTTTTGATGTGCATGGAAATCTAGCTTTTATGATATGCGATCCTATGAAGTTAGCCACATCACCAAATACCAAATCACCTTCAACTTCATCGTCGTCGTCATCCTCTTGGAAGAAAGAACTCCCCATGCAATTTGGCATACCAATTCCTGTCATTTGCGACTGGTTAAACCAGCATTGGGAAGGCAACCTTGATGAGCTTAACAAGCCAAAATTACCTATCATGCGATTGATGTCTACTGGCCCAAAGAGCGAGCATTCATGTGCTTCCTTCACCCTGCGGCAAGTTTTCAAGTCAGCAGAAGGCGATGATGATGGCACCACATCTTCATCAAACAATGCATCAAAGGCAAGGGATCAGGGACCGAGCTCTTCTGCTGTTACCAACACAGTTGAAGAAGAAAGCTTGATCACTAATCCAAATGCTGCTCATGTACAGGGAATTCCCACCCCAGAAATATACGAATCGCCTAGAGTAACTGCTGTGCCACTCAGAAGGAAAGAAAACATACCATTGCAGCTTTTGGACATCAATTTTCCTCCAAGGTCAGCCAAAACTGCAGTTTTGGCACAATCATCCAAACCAAAGTCAGCTGACAATCATACCAAAGACCCTTTTCCTGAAAACCAAGCAGAAGGCGAACAAAACAAGCACACAAGGCCAACAACTCCTATTCCGGACGTTTCCTCAACAGGGTCTGTCAATGGAGCTGCACAAAGCGAGGTTCAGTCTAGCTCATCTCCTGTGGAAGTACCAGATATGCAAAATGGATATAGCAGCGAAGGAGAGACCATGTACTCGGCAGAAACCGCCGAGAGCCGCAACTACACCAGCCCAAGAGAGTTGAAGTTTCAGCAGGTGGGTAGGAGCCAGAGTTGTGTGAGTTACAATAGGTGGGGTGCTGCACCAAGAAGCCAAGTTGCTCGTGGGATGATTGTGGAAAATCAGAGAAGCTTTATGCATGTGAAGAGAATGTACTCACAAGGTGCAGCAACTTCTCAGCGAAGCAATGACTATTTCAGTCCCACTGTCTCCTCAATCATGAAACGTAACAGCAGCTCTAGCAAGCCACCTCGGCAAACTCCTGTTCATTCTCCTTCACCCAGATGGATGTTCTGATTGATTCATACTTCATATATGATGATAATTTCAAGTTCATAGAGTAAAATTATTAAAATTTAAAGAGAAAGAGTATAGTAGCTTTATGTTTATATTCTTTTTGTTATCCATATTTTTTCATGCAACACGCAAAGACACTAAGTTATGGTGAATAAGAAATTTAAGCCAAAATGTAGATTTCCTTCTAAATGACTCAAGGTGATTTACTGGTTCCATTTGAGTACAATATTCCACCCTGTATTCTCTAGTTATTGATGTCAACAGAACTTTCTTGGCTATTATGTAAATATATATCCAAGTTAATATTGAAAAAAACAGTGTTCTATCTGTGCTGTTCTTGCTGCAAGAATGAAATTAAAATTATACATTTGATTATTCAACTCAATTTACTCAATCATTATTAACAGTTTCAATCCAATAAAGCATTTTAAATTTAATATGAAATAAGGCTTTGAGCATGGTAACAAACTCTTCTCGATGAAAACCTTTTACATCCATCATTTCAAATTTTCATGAATCAAAATAGATAAATATATTATGGGTTCTTTTTATTACAAATTTTCATACATCAAAATAAATAAATATCATGGGTTCTTTTTATTTAGGTTTAGTGGTGTTATAATTTTCAATTTGAATATGTTGAACCGACTAAAATCACATCTATGAAGCACATTATATCAACACACTCAATTTTTAAGAACAAATTAAAGAAGTATATTTAATTTTTTATAATTATGAAAATATAGATTTCATTCAATACTTCATAAAAATTCAAAAATCTTCAAATACTCAAGTAGTAGTTTTATATAAAATTGATTTCGTTATAACATTTTAGATGTGATTAAACTAAAATTATGGTTAAATACTTCTTTAAATGAATAATTACAAAGAAAACAGAATTGTAAACTCCATATATTTATACAATGATTTTATCTATTAATATTTGAATAATTCCTCATTCAATTGATAATTTCTTCATTGATAGATATTCTCTCTTTTCCACCTTAGAAAGCAAACATTATGTCAAAACTTTCTTTATAGAAGAGACTTCTTTATGTTAAGTGTTCTTCTATAGATAGATTATTCATTATCTCAATACCTCCCTCTACCTCTTTTCATTCCACAATATTTTGTGAAGGATTTTTTCAATTTCCTTAAATTTCATATTAATCGATTTATTTACCTTCACCAAATTCTCGTTATTAACACATCTCTTAAATACACATACAAAACTAGCTTTATTAAGCATGTTCTATGACAACTCTTTACTAAAATATTTTTAGACAAAAGGACTTGTTATGTACAATACAAAGTGTTTATCCGACCCTTATTGGAAAAGACTCCTTGTGAATTATGGAAGGATATAAAACCCAACATTGGTTAATTTTCATGCTTTTGGTTTTACTTGTTATATCATTAACACCAATGACCAAATTGGAAAATTTGTCTCCAAGGTTGACAAATGAATATTTTTAGGATACTTTAACATATCAAAGGTTTATAAAGTGTATAACTCGTGTACCTAGATTATAAAGGAAATCATAACTGTGAATTAGATGAATTTGAACAAATTTATAGGAAAATATCATATCTTGAAGACAACTTGGCAGATCTTAGGATTAAAACTTCATAGAAAAATCGAGCGGACAAAGTCAAGTCAACAAACAAAGAAAGATCATCAAATGTTAAAAGGGGATTAAACCCAAAGGAAGCTTCAAGTGAAGGTCTTTTTGTCCCAGATCACACAAGCCATACCTAACAGAAGAATGAAAAGTTCATTTTTGTCTCACCCTAAGAGAAAATCCTTGGTGAGAAGAAAAAAGGCGTACAAAACAAATCATCTTTAGAGATGAAACATCTTTTCCTTTTGTGTCACAAGTGAAACTGAATAGTTTAGAAAAAGCTCTAGTAGACAAAGACTAGATCCTAACCATGGAGGAAGAGCTCAATCAGCTTACTAGAAATAACATCTAGACATTGGTTCCTCCTTCCTCAAATGAAATTGTGTTCATAAGAAGTTAGGTATTTTGCAACAAGCTAAATGAAGAAGGGAAAATGGTAAAGTTATATTGGTAGCACAAAGCTACAACCAACAAAATGGTATATATTTTACTAAAACTTTTGTTCCAATTGCGTAACTTGAGGCTATAAGGAGTTTATTAGCTTTTAGTATTACAAAAATATTAAGCTTTTTCAAATGGATGTCAAAAGTGTTTTCCAGAATGATTTTATTGAAGAAGTTTTGTAAAATAACCATTGATTTTAAGGATCCTTCAAAATTGAATCATGTTTTTAAATTGAGAAAGGATTTGTATAGTCTTAAGCAAACTCCCAAAGCTTAGTATGACAAATTGGGTAATTTTCTTTTAGAATTTTTTCTTGTGAGAGTAAAGGTTGATACAACCTTATTTCGCAAAGAATACAATAAGGATTTCATTATTCTAAAAAAATTATATATAAATGATATTATTTTTAGTACTATTAATGAAAGTTGGTGCAAGGATTTTTCTAAGTTGATGCAAGGAGAGTTTGAAATGAACATGATGAGGAACTAATACTCTTCTTACTGCTTCAGATCAAACAACAAGAGAATAACATTTTCACCCATTAATAAAAGTACATTATGGCAGACACAAAGCCAATGAAGATTCATATGCATTCATCTACTTAGTTAGACAAAGATGAAAAGGGTAAGATTGTAGATCAGATGATCTATCTAGGTATGATTAACTCTTTCCTTTATTTAACTTTCATTAGACCTAACATTACGCATAATGTCCATTTGTGTGCAAGGTTTTAGTCATATCTAGAAGAGTCTCGTTTGAAGATTGTTAAAATGATCTTTTGATACCTTGTAAGATCAACTATTTTGAGTTTGTGTTATAAAAAAATGTGAGTTTCAAATTAGAAGGTTTCTATGATGTAGACTATAATAGAGGCATAATGGAAAGAAAAAGCACCAATGGAGGATGTCAATTCCTTAGATCTTGGTTGACCTTTTGGTCGAGCAAGAAAAAAAAATTCATAGCTCTATCTACCATAGAGGTGGAGTACATGCTAGCTACTATTTGCTACTCATAACTTCAATGAATAAAATATTAAGTGGAGGATTGCTCTAGTTTTGAAAATAATACTTACATATCATGACAACATGATACAATCCAAGTAAACAAGGAGATGACCAAGGTCTCAAAAGACCATTCACACTATGAGCAGTCATCTCAACAATCAAGTCAAGACCCCACCAAATATCTAACGGACCTCACTAGAAGAAGAAGTGGGCATAGACCAGAACACCAAATGTTCTTTCTTCTGGTCTTCTTAAAAATAAAACATGTTGTAAATAATTTGGGCTCACTTTAGGGGTCCAAATAGCAAGATAGGCTAAAATAGGTGCCTTTAGCATAATAGGGGGGTTTTAGTTTGTGCCTAGCCCTTTAGGAAGGAAAGTTGATCTAACTTCTAGAAGAGCAAGCCTAAGGTGCGATTTTTACTTAGTCAAACCCTAAAGGAAGCCCATCACACATTTACCATCCTATCCTTGCTCATCTTGTTTTCCAAGGCACCCATTCCTATAAATAGGGTGCCTTACTCCATGTATTTCATGTTGAATTTTGATATAGAAGGAAACATCTGTACAATTTGTGTGAGACTTGTGTTCTCTTAGCTTAGGTCTTATCTTGTGAGAGTGAGAGCTCTTAAAGTGGAGGCCCTCATCACTCATCTTGGAGAATCCCCACACTCCAAGTGGCGTGTCCATTCCATTTCCATCTTCATAAGCTTTCTATCCTTCATCTTTTCATTTCATTTCCATTACATCATGTTCCTTTGTGTTTATGTTCTTGTCTTTCTTCCATTTTCTATTTGATCATCTACATTTTAATTGCTTCCTTTTATGCTTTTTCATTTCGGCAAAGCATCATCATCTTCACCATATCTTGTGTTTTTCCTTTTCTTCCTTTGGAAGTGAACCTTCAAACTTACTTAACTAGTTAAATTCGTGTCCAGTGGGGATCTTCCATAGGTGATGAGGACCTAGGAGAGAGTGCGCCTACTGACCAAGCCCAACCTCCTAGGAGGATGACTAGGAGCATGCCTCAAGGCACAGGGCTAGGTTAGGATTCTCCAGCCACTCCCTCAGCACCTAGCTTGCCCTAGAGGATCACGAGGAGTAGAGCACAGGCCTTGGGTGCTGAGCATCAGTTAGTGTCATTATTTTTAATTTTAGTAGAATAGGTGTTCTTTAACATAAAGGGGGTGTGCTTACCACTTTAGCTTGTTTTTTTACCTAGTTTCTAGAAGAACAAGCCTAAGGTGTGGTTTGACTTAGTCAAACCCTAAAGGCAGTCCCATTTTTTAGGTTTCCCATCCTACTCTTGCTTCTTGTTTTCCAAGGCACCATCTCCTATAAATAGGATGCCATACTCTTTGTATTTTATATGTTAATTTTGAAGAGAAAAGTTACTCTGCACAAATTGTGTGAGAATTTTGTAAGGTTTGAGTCCTCTTGGCTAGGTCTTATGTTGAGTAATGTGAGACTCTCAAGTGACGGCCCTTCACTCATCTTGATGACTACCACACCCCAAGTGGCATGAACCCCTCTCACAACCACTCCATAAGCTACTTTTCTTCCACTCTTTTCATTTCATTTATGTCTTTGTCTTGAATTTTTACTTTTGGTTTTTTCTTTTGTTATATGCTTATGGTTCATCATTTGGTTCGGCCATGACCACCATTGGTGTTTACCTTATTGCTATTTCCATTCTACATTGCATACCATCTATCACTTTGTATTGATTTTCATTTTTGCCTTTGTGAAGTGAACCTTCACACTTACTTAACCATTTGGTTAAGTTTGTGTCCTGTGGGAATCTTCCTTAGGTTTTCACCAGAAATTGCTAAAATCCCAACTCTAAGTAAAAGTGTCACCATAAAATGGAACCATCAAAAAGTTCAACTCACATCATGTGGTTATCAGATTAGGTTCTTGAGCTTATTTTGCTTTGAGTTGATTTGACACTTTACTTTTCTTGCATTTTAAATTCCTTGTCTTTACAATCAAGCACCTTTAGTTTCTTGTCTTTACATTCAAGCACATTTAATTTCAGCCCTTTATTTTCTTACTTTTCAATTCGACATTTATCTTATCAATTAGCTTTGTTTTCGCTTTTGGATGATAAATTGTGTCTTCTTTTGTTATTGCCTCTTTTGCTTTGAGTCATATGTTCTTTAGTGTTTCTAGGAGTCCTTATATTTTGCTTCTACTTACTTTGCTTTTAATTGTGAAAGTTTAAAAGTAATTCGAAATTTGTTTTAGTAGAAGTAGATTTAAGTTCCAAACACAAGATTTCAAGTGATCAATTAAATTGAATCCCAAACTTTTGTGCTAATTAGAGGTCTATGAAAATATGCATGATCAAAACTATGGACATCTCATTTCCATAATCCAAAAACAAGTTAAATATATATATAAAAGAGAAGTGGCACAAGCTTTTGGTTCCAATCTCTTCAAATAGCAATATTTCAAATAGTGAGTTCATTTTGATTGGCAAATTGATTTCAACATTGTGGAATTTTTATCCTTTTGCTTTAATAATTTCTAAAGAAAGGAAAAATTCATTGTTAAAAGTTTAGTAAGTATCTTAGAGTCTTATTGTGTGCCTTTTCTTGCTTGTCTTTCTTAAAGTTTGGTCATACATTTTTTCTCAAACTTGGTTTAGCTTTCTTGTTTTGTGCTTTTCTTGTTTGTCCTTTAAAATTTCCTTATGTTTTGTTGTGGTCCTTTTGAGATCAAGTGATAAGGGCTTTGTCCTTTTTCATTTGAGAGAATTCAACACCAAGATAGACCTTTATTGAGAGGAAACTTTCTTTTTGAGTGCTTTGTGTCTTCTCCTCTTTGTTTTACACAAGGGTGACGCAAGATTGAGGGAGAGTGGTATAACTTTTCTTTCACTAATTGTTTGTTCATTCTTTGTATTTTATGGCTCATCTTTCTTAAGGGGAATCATGAAAACCTCAATCTCCCCAAAAGGCTTTCCTTATGGGTGAGTTGGCATCGGCAAAAAGGAGGAAGAGATGAGGCAATTGGAGGAGAGACTCTAAAGGCTTGAAACCGCACAAGTAAGACAACCAAGGAGGTGGGAGCATAGGAGAGCTACAAGGAGCTTCACTCAATAAGGCAGCCATGAGGAATATGAAGATTGGAGAATGAATCAATTTGATGAAAGGCGCCAACATCATCACCATCCTTCTAAAATTTCTTTTCCCTATGTAAAATATTATAGTTTTAGTGGGGAAAGTGACCCCAACATTTACTTAGGATGGGAGGCTAAGGTAGAGAAAATCTTTAATGTACATGAGGTCCAAGAGGACCAAAAGATAAATTAGCCTCCTTAGAATTCTTAGACTATGCCATGTAGTGGTGGCATAAGGCTGTAATGAACATTGGGCTAAAAAAGAGTGAAGTGAGATTCCATGTGAAGGAGACTTATTAGTAGTGAAGCGCATGCTAGGCCAAGTTTTAAAGCCTTTTGATGAAAGTCAAAGGGAAAACATTTTCCACACTAGGTGCCTCATTAATGATAAGTTGTGCTCCTTAATTGTGGATGGGGGGAGTTGTGCAAATGTGGCAAGTACAAGAGTGGTAGACAAACTTGGGTTATCTACCATCTCTCATGCAAAGCCCTACAAACTTCAATGGTTAAGTGAAGAGGGGGAAATAATAGTAAACAAGCAAGTCCTCATAGCCTTTTCTATTTGTAAATATAAGGATGAGGTCTTGTGTGATTTTGTCCCTATGGAAGCTACACATTCTTTTGGGTAGGCCATGACACTATGATAGGAAAAACCTACATGATGGCCTTACCAACGAAATCTCTTTCACCTTCCATGGGCATAAGATCACACTAAAATCTTTCTCACCAAAAGAAGTCCATGAGGACCAACTTAAAATGAAAGAAAAGAGAGAAAAAGAAAAATAAAAAGGCGTTCTAAGAGAAGTCTTCTCATTTCACCACAAGAGGTTAAAAAGGTAATGCTTTCACAAAAGTCTATTTTCATAGCTTTTCTAAAGAAAACCCTTAGGAGTGAGTCGACGGTAGATAATCCTAAGTGCTTGGAAAATTTGGTAAAAGAGTTTGAAGATGTGTTTCAAGATCCCCTTAAAGGACTACCTCCTCTAAGGGGAAATGAGCACCAAATCGACTTCATACCGGGGCTTCTTTACCAAATAGACCAGCATATAAGACCAATCCAACCGAGGCCAAGGAAATTCAACAACAATGGAGAGTTTAATAACTAAGGGGTGGGTGCAAGATAGCATGAGTCCATGTGCTATGCCTATAATTCTTGTC
>Ga0123341_1003283_pt1 | contig 13790 bp, 11 predicted proteins | sample Turbeapinknodule_FD_89959 | JGI IMG/M metagenome (GOLD analysis project Ga0123341, IMG submission 89959) | Root nodule microbial communities of legume samples collected from Mexico - Turtle bean Mexico pink nodule | ecosystem: Host-associated > Plants > Roots > Nodule | place: Mexico: Nepantla... | reverse complement strand
GGGGGGGTTGACGGTGGGCGCGGAGGGTGGGGGGGTGGGGGATGTTTCGCCCCCCCCCCCCCCCCCCTACAGTGAGACGACTTGTACACGGTTAACAACTTTCGTGTAGGGAGCCTTTTTCAGAACTTATAAAAAAGAGAGTAAATATCTCGCTCCTAGGCACTCGGGGTCGGACGAGCCCACTCTTTAAACTTGACAGGATTCATAGTCCAAAACATGGTTAAAAAGCATGTTACCCGACCAACTGATTAGCGAATTCCAGATAACTGGTTCGGCCGGGTGGGAGGTATAATAGCTAAGAAAGGAGTGAGAGACAAACAATAGACATCGCATATTAGACGAAAGGTCTGAGGAGACGCCCACGTATTCGGGTGGAGTTGGGAAGGAGCCACATTGGGCGCCTGAAGGACGCCCATCGTGAAATCATCAAATGGAAGGGAAACATGTAAATCAGAAAACAAACAAAAGTACTAAAAGAAAAAGGGACCCTCGAAAGGAGACCACCCATACATATGGTATCAGTTGGTTGATAGGGTTCAACGGTCAGAATACCATTATCGGCATCTGACTTCAAAATCGGAACCCTTCCCAAAAAAAGAAAAGCAATGGAGGACTCAATAAAAAAGGTGGAGGTGAATCAGGTCACCTTAGGATCCACCCAATCAAGCCCCAGGAGGGGGGATGACTGCTCAGGGGAGCTCGACCGGTTGGTAGCACCTTTCGGGTCGTCCCTCCTGGCTACATTCTCTACTGGGGGCAATACCTGGATTGCCCCGACCGACAAGGGCTCGGTCGTGGAGGAGCCAGGAGACAAAGACGAAGAAGACGAAGGAGAAGAAGAAGAAGAAGATGAAGGAGAGGTATGAAAGACATGACTAACCTTTCGGGTCGTACGTAAGCAACATGCCAGAACGAGTGAAGGTTCGAATATCCGAGTAAGCAAGAGCAGTTCTCGACACTGTATGGGACCACTATTTATAGCCCTTGGGAGGCTCGAAAGACGAAGCATCATTTTCATCTCAACCGTTAGATCTTCATCGATCCAATAATCCTCGTGAAATGGCGCCCAAAAACCCCCTTATTAATGCACGTCACATCACGCGTTTAGGCGCCGCCCAATGTCGCGTCAGACCTTGGGAAGCCCAATCGTCACATTGGTCTCGGGTAAAAACTCTTCCGATTAACCATCCTCTAGCCTAGGGGGCAAGTGTACTAGTAGAGTCCGCACGACGGAGACCATGTCTCGGACCTGGTCATTACATCGACCGACACCACAAATCCAATTACGCTTAAGCAAAGTTAGTGAGGCTAATCAACAATAAAAAACTAGGTAATATACTTATAAACATGACCCAAGCTCTCTAGTTTGGCCCAATAAGAAAGATCTACCAAAATAATATAAATAGTACAAATTCCAAGAACCAAGTACGTCATTACACACTACTCAGAATACCGAGTATCGAATACTAAATCTGACTTAAGCGTCGGGGTGTGTTCTGCAGGTACCATCCGAGTCAGGACTACGTGAAGGCTGAGGAGTGGATCGAGTATAGGGGAGGAAGAAGCTTGCTTAGAGAGAGACGTAAGTGCAAACCGACCGATCAAGAAAACAGAAGAACAATTTCAATCGTTCTTTAGACCCTAACCCCGTTCGAGAACAGTTAAATTATGAGAATATTGAAAGATAGTAGTAATAATAATTTTGATATATTGTTAATAAAACAAAGTTAATTATTTTTATAATTACATATAATTATATTAAAAATGTTTTATATTAAGAACTCGATAAAATAGTTTTTGTTTTGTATTTTCATGTACCCTATTATTTTATTGAGTGTCAAAAGGACACTTACCTTACCTCTGTGACAAAAAAAAGTCATAGACCCTTAGCATTGGGAGTTGACGTTGCCCAAGCCAACAGAACAAGGAGCTGTGGTCAATTCAACTGAACCATACCAAACCCAACCCACACCACACCAACCTTTCTTGTCTTTTGACATTTCTTCCATTTCCCTATAAATGCAATTCACTCCCTCCTCTATTCCCATTTCATCCATTACATCATTTTCCCTCTTCTCATTCATTTCATTTCCTCTTTTCTCCTTCATCTCTAACCATGTCTCAGGTACATCTACACCTTCTCTATCTTAATTTTATCTTTCTCTTCTCTTTTCCCTCAATTTTGCTTCTGCAATTACCCCTTTTCTGGTTCGTGTTCTCGTTCTTTGACCTAGACTTTTAGCTGGGACTTTTTCAGATATCTGGAATTATTGTTTTGTGCATGCATTTAATGTTCATCGGCCATCGGTTTTCTCTGTCAACTATGGCAGAATTTTCACATTCATCTCTATATCTGTCTTTGAACTCTATGTTCCTGATATATTCTTTATCAATTAAGGGACATCTTTGCATCCTATTGTCGGGAAGAGTTCAATTGAAATAATATCTGTTATTGTTGCCCAAACTTCAAATCTAATACTATAAGATTGGCCCCTTTCTTATTTGCTCGGAAATTTTGGATTTTTGCGTGTTTTTCTTGTTTTCTGTAAACTGTTTTATCATAGTTTGTGTGAGATTTTACTAGGTATAAAGGATCTTCTCAATCGTTTTAAAGTCTTTGTCCGATGCAATCATGGTCAAACTTTTTCGTTCTATTTTTCTGTTAAAGCTTGTAGACGTAGCATTCAATTTGTATTTTCAGGCTTTAAACCTGAATAAACGTGATTTACGTAGCTACGTTCACCTTTAGCAGCAAAGATGAAACGGATTTGTTTGTTGTATTAGTGGACATGTTACCAGTAAATTTGCTATTTCTGTATCTGTTTTCCTTTTCTGCTCTCGTCCTCCATGCTCCCACTCTCGTTTTTCTTTTTAATTTGGTTATAGTCTTTCTTAAATTCAAAGTATAAATATATTTCTTCCATGTTGGGGTTTAAGAATTAAGATGGTTATTTGTTCTTTTCTCTCCCCCTTTATTCTGAACTTTTGCATTATGAGTGCAGACCGTTGTCCTCAAAGTTGAAATGTCATGCGAAGGATGTGTTGGTGCAGTGAAGAGAGTTCTGGGAAAATTGGATGGTAAGGATTAAAAATGCATTTATATTTTGCATAGCAGCATTTTAATTAACTGTTTGTGCAAACTTTCTCTAATATACTGAATATCGACATGAAAACGTTTATGACCACTTTGATTGTAGTTCTATGCCTTTTTTCATTTTCTGTCAATTATGTTGTCAGAGCATGACATGAAAGTATCGTATCAATAATATCTTAAGCTCTAGGATTAGTTTTCCTCTTAACTCACATCCTTATATCATCGTGGATTGTGACTATTATAAACAAGGTTAGTGGTCAAAGTTACACGATCATATCAAATACAAAAAACATATCAACACATTATGATAAATCTTGTTGATATCAATTCATCTTTTTATTATCCTTTATGTCTCTTCCTCCCTCTAAACTAAAAAATTTCAACAGTTTTGAATGTGTCTGCCTTTTTTTGATTCTGGAGCACTTTCTTCCTGAACTCAATTTCCTTGCCTATCCTGTGTTATGTGTTCTACAATGTATTCCCTTACATGACTTGAGTAGTATGATATTTTTAGGTCAGGGATAAGGTTATAAGGTTAAATAGCTCAAATTTATTGTTGATACTCTTCTCTCTTAATTTTCTCTTTCCTGTTGGACTGTGATTGTTTGATCATGTGGATTTCATGTTTGTGATTAATTCTTGGAAATCATCAATAGTGCCTTGCTTAGGTTTTTAATGATTCTATTTCTAGAATGTAACACTGAATTTGATATTGTTTACATATAGAAACATTGGCAGCCTTGTTTAGGCGATATCTTATCATAATTCATTCTATTTTTATCCTGAAAATACAGCTTTCATATTTTAGCCCTATTTTATGTGCTTCATATGTACTTGTTTTTGGTAATATGATTTAGCTTTGCTGATCTTTGAATTGATTTTCTTGAAATTCCGTTCGTGGTGATATGTGCTATTTCTCATCTTTATTCCAAGTTGCAACTTATCTAATAATCTTTCTTTCATTTTTTAAAAATGTTTGAATATGACACCAAGCAAAAATGAAGCCTTTTGAATTTTTAAATAAACAGCTTCTCTAGCATAATAAAAGACGGATCCAAACAGATCATAAGATAGAAAAGGTCTTAAAATCTCTGTTAACTCTTATCCAAACAGATCCTATATAATGCTAGTAAAGCCAGTATGTTTCTATGATTTCACATGGAACAAGAATATGGTGTAAACAGGCGAAGACGGATTCATATTATGGATTAAAGTCATTGTAATGACACAGCATACCAACCAGAGTTCCTCATCCAATGCTGTAGAATAATAAGTGGAGATCTTATTTGCAGGTGTGGAATCATATGACATTGATTTGAAGGAAAAGAAGGTGGTAGTGAAGGGAAATGTCCAGCCTGACACAGTTCTGCAGACCGTTTCCAAAACCGGGAAGAAGACAACCTTCTGGGAAGGTGAAGCAGCAGCATCTGCAACTAGCACAGTAACTGCTGCCTAAAACATTTGACTCTATTCCGAGCGGGCGAAATAGCTGTGTGAATCAAATACTATTTGGTGGACTAGAAATAATGATGGAACTTGTCATCTATGTATTTCATTGTGTCACAACAAAGACTGCTGTATATTACTGTTTTTCTCATCTGTGATACTGTATTAATGTGGTTTTAACTTCCTTTGTATTTGTTCCCACTCATTTTCTTCCTTCTGTCAATCAATTCGAACCGCAAATATTTCCAAAGCCATCTTTTACAGTGAAACTATATTTTTTCTCTCATTGATATTCTCCTTTAAAGCAATCAAAAACATTTTTGGGTCCATTCTTTTAACCAAGTTACATGTTAAAGTAGCTCGCGAACAGAGTATGATTTATGGAGGATGGTCAAGTAAAACAATAAAAGAAGAAACAGAAATGCTTGAAGAAAATATACTTAATTTTTTATTAAATGGATTTATCAATAAAATTGGAAAATACCAGAAAAAATGAATGTGCCTGTAGCTGAAGACCCACCAATAGTTTATGCATTCACGTCCAAGTATCTTTTTTTTCCACTTTTTATTATTCCACTCTGCCCGTTTTTAATTGGGTTCTCAAACAACATTCAAGAATGTAACTTTAACTTTCCTTAACAGACAAATAAGAAAGTGTAGCTTATCCTGTTATTTCTTTTAACGGACGAGAAGACGTTTCATAATAAACAGATATTTCTTGAAAAAACTCTAATGAAACTTCCATTATTAGACTAAATTATGTAAAATTTTCAAGCATGTAATGGCTAATCAAATCTCAGAAAAGATAGTTATTGGGAAAATCTCTGTCGAAAGTTTATTTTAGCAATAATCATTATCTTTCTAAAGAAAATTCTTCTAGCTTTCAAAAAAAATCTTCTGAGAAACTTATGAAAAATACTATTCCTTTAAAACAACAGTTAACCTGTATGAAGCAATACATTGGTAATAGATTAAAAAATTTGTTGGCTGATTTTCTTGTCAACTAAAACCAGTTTTTTTTTCAAGATTTTAAGGACACGCCTTCCACCACTGACTAATGCATTTAGATATAGTAATGGTTGAACACTAAAGTTTATTCGGTGCAACAAAAATGGAATGTAAGATGAGTTTCTAGAAGTGAAAGACGAATTTATATAGAAAACTGATCATTTTTAGTAATGGATACCTTGAAGACAATAGATTACACAACAAAATACCAGATGAATTTCAATGGTTATCTCTTATGTTAAGAATGAAATTCGGAAGGCTTCCCATCCAAAAAGTAAAATCCAAGAATGTCAACAAATTGTTTTAGGACTATAAAATCATAAATTACTATATTAAAAAAAATTCCTTGACAAATTATGACATTTAAATACCTGGAACCACTTGTCCTTTATTTTTTTATCCTTCACTTAGTCCCTTTTTTTACCTTTCTAATTCCCAAACGCACCGCAATAATCGAATCGGTCATAATTCATTTTATTTAAAAGAAGTGATTAAACAAAGCTTTTATGGAGAATGGAGTGGTTTTCACGTCATAAAAGAATGATTCACAGCCTTCAATGGAAGAACTGCAGGATTCTGCAGATGGACAATCACAGGCTGAGAAAAAATTGGCACATATTCCATGGCTATTTTTTTCTGAACTTTTACAATTCTTAAATTTATATAATTTCTTTGTATAACATGTGTACAGTAAAGAGAGATGTAAGAAGAGAAAAAATAGTTATTAATACATTGACGAAATATAAAGAGAAAATGTATGTAATAGAATTTATTGTGCAAACATTATAATTAACTACTTTTATGAAATCTTTTTTTTTTCTTTCTAAAGAATACTCTTTTCGAGATGTGATTTGAAAAAAATAACAATACTTTTTCTATTCAAAGCCATTGATATCTATATAGTATTGAACATCCAACTAATGTATCAATATGGCACCTAATACAATTGCATTACTTTTTTTTTTTTTTTCCTCTTACCAGAATCAACATGTTTGGTGATTGCAACCACCCCAGACACTGTGAATCAAAATCAAAACAAGAACACTGAGATTAAAAAAAAAAACTTGCTTTACACACACAACAACAAAAAATACATATACATCCATTTGGCAGTTGCAATGGTTGGTCCACCAACCAACAACAGCATCTGTTGAGAAACAATAATTGATGTGGACAAGCGAACAGGAGGAAGTGAGAAAGAATTGCCTTTCTTATATTGGAATCTTCTTATGTTCCCTTTGGTATTATCAAAAACAAAATTAAAAAAAAGCAACTACTGAGTAAAAAATAAATGATGATAATTATGTCTACGTCTTTTACTTTTATAAGATGAGAAACGAATCGTTACGGAATCTAATTGGTTGGTTTTGTTTTACTTTAAAGAAAAGTGGCATATATCTCCAATTAATGAATACCTGGAAATCATTTGTCCTCCCCATTCGAAAAATTAAATAAATTTGTTAATTAGACGAAATCCACGAACATTGTTGTTTGAGTTGAAGTTGTATATTGATTTGTTGTTTTACATATGAATATGTATATGGTTCTAATAGAAGTCTATGGTATTGTTTGTGCAATTGTAGAGTCGAACCAATTCCTTGCACTTGTCTGATGAAGGGATGTAGGGAGGGGTAGCACACCTCAACAATGCCCAATTAACTCCATTGAAGAAGGGGTGGTGCTTAATTGCTAGGGCACCCATTGTTGACCCTAGTCTCATTGTTGAGTCCTTCACCAAGAGTTGTGAGATCAAATCCCTAGCTGCTCCTGGGATCATGGGCTCCTTAGGGAACTCAAGGGCACGTGCCACTATGTTCGCTAGGGTTAGCTCATGCTCGAGCCCTTTGAAGGGTGTCATCCCGTAGAACAGTTCAAAAATGAACACTCCCAATGTCCACCAATCAACGCCGTTGCCGTGACCCTCCCCCGAAATCACTTCCGGCGCCAAGTACTCGTGGGTCCCAACGAACGACGTCGATCGGATTTCTATTGGCTCCGCCACGATCTCCACCGACCCACACCGCGACGACCTCTTCCTACGACCGCGTTTTGGGTGGAAGCATGCCACAGATGGCACGATGCAATTCGGCAGCATGCACGATGACATTGCCAGCGCGCATTGGTTCTTCGAATTCTCGTTGCAGCTCGTGCTCCCGGGTGGATCTTGATCGAACACGATCTGAGCCGTTGATGTTGTGTCGTCGCCTTTCAGTGACAGGTCAAAGTCTGTGAGCATTACGTGACCGTCCGATCTTATGAGCACATTTTCAGGCTTCAAATCACGGTATATTATCCCCATCATGTGTAAATACTCCAAGGCAACCACAACTTCAGATGCGTAGAACCTGTAACACCCAACCACACCACCGTTAATGATACAGTGCTCGTATTTTCACACTCCAAATAGCAGTTACACATGCCTAATAATTCAATAAATTAATATTTTAATTAAAAAAATACTAATATATATAATTATATTATTGTAATGAGTTGTCAAATTAATATTTTTTATTTTTCCATTTTTTTAAACTACAACCCTCAAGTCAACATAACATAGTGGAATTGTTATTATCGGCATGTATTATTTTGGTATATCACCATCGTAATTTTATTACCATCAATTTCTCCAATAATTAAATTATGCAGGGTCCACTTTCGAATAATCATGGCCATTATTTTAAAATTTTATACACCAAGCAAAACGTCACCAAGTTTTATTTTTGGGTACATTTTGAAATATATTTTGATGAAGATGTAGAGGTATTATTTGTAATTTTATAGAAAGAAAAGCTTTTGACTACACCCAAAAGCCCCATTAGTTGTTTATGCAATAGTTTAAGATGGAGGTTTCATCCCAAAAATATTTAAATCTGTGAAAGTTCAGAAAGAGGAGATAGGAATGCTCAAAAGTTGATTATTATTAGTTTGGAAATCCGATAATGGTTACTGGTTAAGTGGGGGAGGCACTAAATTATTATTTGGTGCACGACGGACACACCAAAAGCCTTCGTGGGCTCACAATCAAAGGCAACAGAGGAGACATAAATTGAATCTTATGGCCCACAGGCAATGAAATTATGAGCAGATTAAACCAACTCAACTCAAAGCCAAGGACCTATCTCAACTTTCCCACACAAACTGCATCACCAACTCATCTCTCTCCACTACAATATTATACATTTTCCTTTTCTTTTGCTTACAAACACAATTACCCATTCTTAATTGAGTTACAAATCCCACTCGCATCTCAAACACTAACTGTTACCTAGTAACTTTGTTTCTATTTATAACACACCAATATATACTATAATAACATGTAACATAAAAAAAAAAACAAATTATTCCCTGCATGCATGTTGTTCATTCATCATCTAAAATTGTAATCTCTTGCGTTCAATAAAAAACAAACACAAAAAAGTATTGCATAATCCAAAAGTAAACATATTTACAATCTCAACTAATTTCTGCATCTAATGTAACCATTAATAGTTCTGACCGACATGTCATAATTTTTGTAACCACGCAGCTTCAAAGTGTAAAAAGATCACATGCAGATTAAATAGAGAGAGTTAAAGAAGAGAAAGGAGGGACAGACACACCTAACGGCGGCGTGGTGGAATCGTTTATCGGGCTGGCGCTGGCGGAGAACGTGGAGGTCGCCGCCGGGGCAGAACTCGGTGAGGAGGCAAGACCAGCGAGGGGAATCGAGCGACGCGTAAAGAGTTGGCAAAAAAGGGTGATCCACCACTTGCAGAATCTCTCTCTCAACCTTTGCCCTCGTGTCTTTGTTCCTGGCCACCAGTTCCTTCTTGTCCATCACCTTTGCCGCCAACAGGCACCCGTTCGAGCCCTTCAGCTCCACCAAGTACACGCTTCCGATGTCGCCACTCCCCACGCGCTGCACAAAACGGAGGTCACCCAGTCCCAGGGTGCCACCGCCGCGCTCTATGGCGTCCCAGCACGGGTCCGACGAGGGTGCGTGATTCCTGGCGGTGAACGTCCACTCCGCGCCCGCAGTGGTGGCAGGGTTGTCGGAGTCGTCCTCGGCGGAGGAGTGCATTGTGTCGCTAATGATTCTAACAATAACAACAATGGCAATAATAATGGAGTTGGAGTTTGCTATGTTATGCGTTAGAGAGAGAGAGAGAGAGAGAGGTGCGTGTGGGTGGAAATAGAGAGTTGAGTTCTGTGAAGGGAATTAGAGAGGGAGGTGGGGGCATAATGGGCCGGCAGTTTATTATTGGGCCATCTGGTGCCTTCACAGTAAATAGGCCACTGGGTCAAGGGGCCCATCTGCTTCAATTTTGTTAACTTTTTTTTTGTTTTTTGTCTTTTTATAGTATTGATCATGAATTCTGATTCACGTATTAACAAAAGTAGTAACGTGGGGGAGACACTCCGAATTGCGAACGAGTCTGAATAAAAACGCATGAAAAGAGTTATATTTTAGAAATCTAAACTGTAACTAGTTCTATTCAAGTCTAATTATTACTCTTAACTCCCATCTGAAGAGTTATTTTTAATATTTTGTGACGTCCACTAACAATGTGTTTAAAGAAAATCGAACTACGACCCTACCACATCATTAATAGATAATAGTGGTTCTTTACTTTAAACACAACGATTACATACCCCATCTTCTTTTATTCCAAACATTATTAAATAAACTCAACTTTAAATATTTCTTCCTCCATTATACCTAAAAAAATCACCCATCAAAACTAATAAATCTTATTCAAAACGCACGCCAATCTCTATTGCGACAAATAGGGATCCATCGCTCCCACAAAAGAATTTTAAATCTTTAAAAAATCTATTAAACAAGAAAATAACCAATAATACTATGTGTACCGTCATGGACCGAGTTTGATAACACGCATAAACAGATCATCTACTGATGTCCATATCCAAGACAATAATGTATTAGCACAAATCAAGAGATCTCGAATAATTAGTCTTTATTATTTTTTGATTAGGTCAGTATCAAGACCCAATATAGAAGGAATAGGATGTATATTTTCAATATATAGTAGGGAATACACGAGAAGGAAAGACAAATCACATACTAGCTAAGAGTACATTTATTCTTGGCAACACTGATTGTTCTAGGTTGAAGATCGTCAATACTCTTGCCCGAAACATTTTGGCGCCCACCATAGGACAGATAAAACTATTTTTGTTACCAATACATAAACTGGAGTTTTGAGTCACTATGAGAGGAACGCGACGAACCGCGATGGGGGAGGAAGCCAATGGAGTTCTACCCCCTGACGCAACTCAGACGTTAATGGAGATGATGGAGGCAATGCAGAAACAAAATGAAGAACATGCAGAGGAGTTCCGGAGGGCTTTAAAAGAGAAGGCGCTCAAGCGAGAGAAATGATGGAGGAGTCAATCAGGGTGCAGCTGACGAACAACGCAACTAAAATGCACACAAATCTAGGTATGTACACTGAGAGAACACCAAATCGTAAGGAATTCTCAATGAACAGTGTCAACACAAAACACAAAGAAGAGGGAGTACGTTGGGCTAGAGTTTATTTTGAAACCTTGCAGAGTTATTTTCGTCCTTTTAAGTTTCTTATGGGGTACAGGAAGAATAATGATGGGGTGCAAGAAGAAATACATTTTTTTATTTCAACTATCACTTTTTTTAGGCTTTTTCTTTTTGTATCTATACTTTTTTTCTTCCTGCACCCCTACGTTTTTCATCTACATCCCAAAAATTTATAAATCCCAAAACTGGTCTTAACCTTTTATTTGAAAAAGGACACCGTGCAAAAGTTTGTTTGGCACTGTTCATCTTCTTCATTCATCTCAAGTGCAGAAGTTAACTATTTCATCTCATTAAATCCTGGACAGCAAAAGGTCAATTTGCTTAAATACCCTTATCACCTTAAAATAACTTGATTGCGAATCTACATGATTAAGAAAAAAGAAAACCTTGATTGAAACACACAGTCACGGAAGCAACAATAATAATGAATGTTACCGGAAGCACCAATTCAGAATGTTACCAAAAGCACCAATCCAGAATTGTTACTAGAAGCATCAATCTGGTAGATTTATTAATTTCCTAATCCAGAATACTATGTGTACCGTCATGGACCGAGTCTGATAACAAGTATAAGCAGATCGTTTACCGATGTCCATATCCAAGACAATAATGTATTAGCACAAATCAAGGGATCTCGGATAATTAGTCTTTATTATTGAATTAGGTCAATATCAAGACCCAATATAGAATGAATAGGATTGATATTTTCAGTATATAGCAGGGAATACACGAGAAGGAAAGACAGATCGCATACTAGCTAAGAGTACATTTATTCTTGGCAACACTGATTGTTCTAGGTTGAAGATCGTCAATACTCTTGTTTGGAACATTTTGGCACCCACCATGGGACAGATAAAATTGTTCCCGCTACCAATACATAAACTGGAGTTTTGAGTCATTATGAGAGGGACGCGACGAACTGCAGCAGGGGAGGAAGCCAATGGAGTTCCACCCCGTGACGCAACTCAAGCATTAATGGAGATAATGGAGGCAATGTAGAAACAAAATGAAGAACGTGCGCAGAGGAGTTCCGGAGGACTTTAAAAGAGAAGGCGCTCGAGTGAGAGAAATGATGGAGGAGTTAATCAGGGGAGCGACTCCATAAACAAAATGAGGAGTTAAGAAGCCAGATCGATCGCTAAAACATTGATGGGCGGCAGGAAGTGGAGGTGGAATTGAATTTTCAGCCATTTTCGGAGGAAATCTTGAATGAGCCAATTCCCCAAACTATGTGTTTCCAGAAGTTGGTTCATTCACAAGAAGGCATGGCCCGAATGCTCATATAAAAGTGTTCAGAGCTCAAATGTTGATTTGTGGGGGATCAGGTGCGGTAAGATGTAAGATGTTGGCAGGAACCTTGGTGGGGACGACATTGGATTGGTTTAGTAATTTGCTAGGAGGATCTCTTACGTCATTGGAAGTCTTTACAAAATTATTTGTTGCTCACATTGCGACAAACAAAGCAAAACCCCCAAAAACAACAAATCTTTTTTAGGTGAAGCAATCAATGGAGGAATCTATAAAAGCAATATTTGCATCGTTTTAACGAGGTGGTCGTACAGATTCCACAGTCGAATGAAGAAATGTTTGTAGACCTGAAGAAATGTTTGGTCGAGAACCTTTTGTAAATCTCTGGTGCGGCGAAGACCTGAAGACACGGTGGCTATCAATCTTAGGGCAGTGTCCCATATTAAAGTAGGGGAGTTCACCATGAGGGAGGAGGAAAGTGGCGAAAAAGGCATAGTAAGAGTACAACCGTTGGCAGAAAAGGCAGTGGTAGGAATACGGCCGATCAACAATTGGGGGGGCCTTTGAAGGTAAGAAGGGAGGATTAGGGAGTTATTGGTCCTTATGGAGGTTTTAAGCCTTCCAAATGAGAAGAAAGGAGGAAGGTTCGATTGGGAGCCATCAAAATCACAGTGTCTCAAAAAGAAATTGTCAAAGATGTGAACATGACTAAATTTTTGTGTTTTCCAGAGAAAACAACGAAGTTTATGGGAGGCGACATAAATGCATGGTGTTACACATGTTGTTTACTCAATAAATAAATTACCTCTGGTTGTTTTGAAATTGTTTTCTCCTTATGAGCTTTTGTATAAAATTCTCCCTACTTATCTTGATTTAAAAGTCTTTGGATCTCTCTGTTTTGCTTCCAGTCTTAAAAATAATCGTACTAAACTGGAACCTAGGTTTAGAAAGTGTGTTTTTCTTGGATATAAATCAGGTATAAAAGAGTATGTTTTAGTTAGCACTGATAAAAGATTAAGTAATTCTAGAATTCATATTTTTTTTTGTCAATAAGAATCAGGACAACAACAATGGAAATAATGAAGAAGAGACACATAATCAAGAAAGTAAAGATCAAACAACAAGTCATGACAGAACTACAAGTATTGATTTTAGTACCTGTAAAATTGATTTTCAAGTATTGTGGGTTAGTTTTAGATACTTTTATTTTAAAAGTTATTTTTCTTCGTGATAACGTTCGAAAATAAATATTTTTTTAATAATAAAAAATTGTGGGTATTGAGAATTATAGATTTTTATAATTATTATTCTTTGAATGATTAAACTTCTTTTTGGTAAAAGTATTTTGAAAAAATATTTATATAAGGTTTTAAAAATTAAAACAAAATCTGTTGCTATTTTTATATCAAAATATTTATTTTGTTACCGTATTAAATG
>Ga0123341_1003282_pt1 | contig 13792 bp, 14 predicted proteins | sample Turbeapinknodule_FD_89959 | JGI IMG/M metagenome (GOLD analysis project Ga0123341, IMG submission 89959) | Root nodule microbial communities of legume samples collected from Mexico - Turtle bean Mexico pink nodule | ecosystem: Host-associated > Plants > Roots > Nodule | place: Mexico: Nepantla... | reverse complement strand
TTCACCTAGGCGACGCCTTCACCTAGGCGACGCCGTGCCTTAGCGACGCCTTGAGTTGACTTTGACCTTCCAGTCGTTGACTTTGACCTTGACTTAGTCAACGCCCTTATACGGGACGGTACAGAGGTTGTTGTGCTAAAATGGAAAATACAAGAATAGTGGAGAAGCTTGGATTATCCAATATCTCTCATACAAAGCCATATAAACTATAATGATCTGCTTCACTTGCTTCATCGTGTATGTTCTGGCAAAACTGTTCCCTGGCCTCAACCTCTGACTAGGGAATGATCATCTGATAACTTCATCCTTCGTACTCGTGCCCCTTGAAAGCCTGGAACAAGCTTACCTGATCTTTCGGCGATGTCCTCCTCTCGGCGATCTCTGATCACTTGGTCGCCTAAGCTCACATACGGCGACTACAACACAAGCCTGGTGACCGCCGGTTTAGATATGCTAGAGATCGGAGCACCCCAACTTAACGACCGGCGACTACACAAACTCCCGATGTGCTTCCCTTATGCCATCCAGGTGTTCCGCTTAACACGCCTATTTTATCTCTTGCTGCCACGTCATTACTCCCGACTACCTGGTCGGTACATATATTAATATTAGCCACACATGAGTAATGTGACGGTTTGACGAAGACTTTTCCAAGTCTTCCCCCCAAACTGTTATCACTCTCAGTTTCTTCTTTTCTTTGACTAACTAACTTTATTTTTTAAAAGAAATAAATCATATGGTAATTTATTATCTTTACAATTTTAGTTGTGTTTTTATTTTAGTCAAACTCTTAAATTCATTATTACTAATCAAACTATCGGAGACAAGATATATTCTAACATGTATTAACATTAAATTTAGGGTTTAGGGTTTAGGGTTTAGGGTTATCCTTCCTCTGTTTCCCCCTTTTCTTAACTTCTCGCGTGGGTAGGGTTTTCCGGGGTTTCTTCCTTTTTTGCGCCATAACCCTCGTTTGCTAAGCCTTTGCTCTTCTTCATTCTTCAGTTTCTTTGCTACACCATGGCGCGTACAAAAACCACCGCCAACCCTCCTCCTCCTAGCGTCAACTACAAGTCTCAGTACCCTTGGGCTTTCGATGAACTGCTGGCTGAGACTTCCTCCCTAACCACCTTAGCTGACTGGAGGACCCATGTAGGCGAACCAGGTGCTTACCAAGGTAGTGCCTTTTCCAAGAGGCACAATATCTACATATCCATTCGCCCTTGCACACTGGGGGAGCCCGTTTGCGTGGACGAGCGATCGAACAAGGGGGAGGCCTTATTTTTCTTCTATCAGACTGTGTTCAAACGCATAGGCCTGCGTTTGCCCTTCTTTGGGCTCGAGAGGGAACTCCTAACTGAGATCAACGTCACCCCTGCCCAGCTACACCCTAATAGCTGGGCTTTCGTCAGGGCGTTCGGAATTCTGTGCGGATACTTCGGCCAACCCCCATCCGTGGACATCTTCCTATATTTCTTCGAGGTCAAGAAACAAGGGAAGAGCCTCTGGGTGAGCTTCAGTGGCATCGCTGGGCGAATCCTTCTAACCTTGTTTCAGCAATCTTATAAAGGGTGGAAGGGCAAGGTTTTCAGGGTGTGTTGTACTGAGCACGACCTCAGTGCCCTGGATGGCTTCCCCTTATACTGGGTGAAGGAAGTGAAGCTGACTAAGCCCAAGACCTTGGATGAACTACCCTCGATCGATCGAGAGGTTTGCCAAATTTTGGCTAGCGTGGGGGTCCTCGATACTGCTCAATTGATAGCTCGTGAATACGATGCTGAGACCCTCACTAGATACATTAGTACGGGAACCACTCCCCACTTATCTGCTTTGATTTCTGCTTATGCTTATTTTCACTCTTGTTTGCATGTGAATCGTCTGTTGCTTCATGTTTTAGCCTGTGCTTAACCTCTGCTCTGTTTGCTTTCTTGGTGCAGATTCTAAAATTGACAAGAACAAAAGGTTGAGGCTTGTCCAAGCCTTGAAAACCAAGGGCGAAACTGCGTTCAAGGGAGCTGGGGACTCCACATGCCCAACCTCTGAACTTGCTCCTTCTACTTCTCCAACATCCCTCTCCCAAAACCTTCCCAACACCATCCCTGACCAAAACCTTCCCTCTCCAAACGCCACTCACCCTCCTACCTCTCCACCTCCCATCGCAGCAGTGCCCCTCACGATGGTTGAAACTGCAACCACACCAGCCCCCCTGGACAAAGGCAAGGGGGTGGTGACGGTTCCTTCTAATGACGATGAGGACTACCAATAACGTCACCTCCACCTCCTCTTCTAACCATGGTGCCGAGTCCCTAAGGGAGCACCCTCCAAGCGCCACTTCACCGCCCCAATAACTAGCTTTGAAGGGTGGGGTCGAGTCTGAGCCCACACGTACCCCTCCACCGGCTCCAGAACTTCCCCAACTAGTCCAAGAGCTGCTGAGAGGCTTCCTGCGCAAGATGACGCCAGGGGGTCCATCTGAAGAGGCCAAGAAGGAGAGCATGGCCTACCACCTTGGGGCCTTCCTCGCTTGCGCCACCACTTGGCGTGATCAGGTCAGAGCCAAGACTAGTGAGCTTTCTGCCCTTCAGGCTCTTGAAAAAGAGTGTGCTTCCCTGAAGTAAGAAAAGCAGACCCTGGAACGTCACTGGGACTGCCAAGAGGAAGCCTACAAGATCTCCATGAAAGAGGCTCAGAAAGCGAAGGACGCCGCTAGCAAGAGATTGCACGAAGCGGGGCAATCCTATACCGAACTCTTGGGGCAGGTTGTGCCTCTTCGTGTAGAAGTTGCGGACCTGAAATACGCTGCCAAAGCCTTTGAAGCCAAGATGAAAAAACTTGAGGATCAATGCGTTGATCGAGAGCTAAAGCTGGGAGCGGCGGAGGCAGCGCTTGAAGCTAAAACTAAGGACTTCGACACGCTTGAAGCTGAATTTGCAAAACTGCGGGCGGAGATGGTCAAAGCTTTAGCGGCCAAAGACCAAGCGCTGGTCGAAGCTTTAGCGGCCAAAGACCGAGAGCTGGCCTCCCAAGTTGAGCAATCCGAGAAGGCGGAGCAAGAGCTGGTCAATGACGTCGCGGGTGCTTTTGCCGATGGGTTTGCTGAGGCCCTGGCCCAAGTGGCTTGCGCGAACCCGGGGATCGACTTCTTTGGCTGCAGCCCATTGAACGAAGTTGTAAAAGGCAAAATTGTGCCTGTAGAAGCTCCCCAGCATTAGCCTTCTTTCTGTAATTTGTAACTTTGTAAACACTTGTCTCTGTGTATTTCCATATTTGAATATAGCTGATCATTTTAACTTCATACTCTTGTGTACTCTTCTCTTCTCTTACTACTTTCGATAATCGTGCTTGTGCTTTATCTTCGCATTTACCATTGACTCTCCTTGTTTTGATCTACACCTTTCCTTTTGTTCTTCGAATTCCTTTTGCTTCTTTAACTCGTAATAAACTTTGACTTGATCTTTACTTACCCTTCGTAGCCCTGAGGTGCTCACCACCGAAGGTGTTATTGGCCTCGTCATCGCTTTAAGATGAAGGAGGGCTCATCTCTTCTATGGCCTCGACATCGCACGAGGGCGAGGGAGGACTTAGCTCTTTCGTGGCCTCGACATCGCTCGAGGGCGAGGAGGACTTATCTTGGCCGAAGCCTGCTTACCTGTACTGGGTGCCCACGCTCGAGGAGAGACCTGCTGAACGCAAGGTCGTTTCGTCCTCAGCGTGTCTAAACACTTGGGAGAAAGTTGCACTTTGGTGCACACGCCCGAGGAGAGGCCTGCTAAAGTAGTATCGTATCGTCCTCGGGGTGTCTAAACACCAACGCAACTAGCCCTTATCTCTGCGCACTTGGTGCCCACGCCCGAGGAGAGGCCTTCCCGTAAGCAGCGCGGTTTCATCCTCGGAGTGTCTAAAAACAACAAAGCGATCAATGTTCTTGGTGCCCACGCCCGAGGAGAGGCATGCTGAAAGCAGTGCCGAATCGACCCCGGTGTGTCTAAACACCAAGATGACCAGGGACTTTGGTGATTACGCCTAAGGAGAATGTTTCCCGAAGGATGGCGCTTCTCCTACATGGTGTGTATCTGCACCAACGTCGCCTGGCTCTCCACTGCTCCGAACTTCCTCCCTGCTTGATGCCCACACTCGAAGGAAACGCCCTCCACCACTTCCTTGCGAGGTGTCTAGGCATCAGACACCGGGGCTAGCCTTTCTCACCTGGGGAGGGGGCGTCCCGAAGGAACCCATTAACCTCTGCCCAGGGACTAAACACCCGGATTTTAACTTTGCTATACGTACCTTTCAAACTTGACGCCCACGCCCAAAGAGTGCGCTCCCTCCACTCCCTTTTGGGTGGCTACACGTCCAAGGTTGTTCGCGCGCTTGGTGTCCACGCCCAGAGGAGATATCCACGTCCCTCCTGCTGAGGTGTCTACACACCATGGTGGCGGGTGGGTTTTTTAATGAACCGCGCCCTTTCCCTTTAGCGTTTCTTTACATTGCGAGAAAGGAAAAATGAGACAATGTATACTTGAACTGCTTTTTTACTTGGGTGACCTCATTAAAAAGCCCCGAAAGGGAAAAAGGGTGTCCCCTTTAAAACTGCGTATTGCATAACATTCTTTAACTAAAGTAAAACTTTAAATTGGCCGCGTTCCAGGTGCGTGGAATGGGGCCTCCCTCCAGAGTCTCAAGCTTGTACGAACCGTTCCCCTGAGCATACCTCACGCAATCCTCCCTTACTGTCGGCCAGTAGAACCCTGCACGGATCACCTTGGATGCCAACGACCTCCTCCCTACATGGCTTCCACAGATCCCTTCGTGGAGCTCCGACATTATCCTCGTGCACTCGTCGTCGCTCACACATGTCAGAATCGGGTGCGTGAACCCGTGCCTGAATAGTGCTCCATCGATGAGAGTGTACCTTGTGGAGCTTCTCTTTATCCTCTTGCCCTCTCCAAGCTTCGTTGGGAGGATCCCATCTGCAATGTAGCGCCTATAGGGCGTCATCCATGTGTCCCCCTCTTCTAACACGCACACCTGCATACGACCCTCCTCTTCGGGCGAGGCCGGATAAGCACTGACGCTGAGGACCCTCGCCGTGTCCTGAATCAAAGACCGATGGCTCACCGGATTTACCCTAGTCGTACTGATATGGAGGACATCCACCCTATTATCTGCCACAAACTTTCGCGGCATCTTGAGTGTCTCCTGGATGACTGTCCTCTGCCTTCCCCCCTTGCCTGAGCTGGCCAGCTTGGCGAGCAGGTCAGCACGGGCATTTTGCTCTCTTGGAACATGCACCAACTCAAACGCAGCGAAAGCTCCCTTCAGCACTTAGACGTACCTCAAATACGCAGCCATATGTGGGTCCTTTACTTGATACCCCCCAGTCATCTGCCCCGTGACCAGCTGCGAGTCACTCTTCGCCAAGGGGCTTTGCGCGCCCATCTCCTTGGCTAAGAGCATTCCGGCGATCAAAGCTTCGTACTCTGCCTGGTTGTTGCTTACCTTGAAGGCGAACCGCAAGGCTTGCTCAATCAACACCCCGTTGGGTCCCTCCAAGACTATCCCGGCGCCGCTTCCCTGTTAATTGGAGGATCCATCCACCGAAAGCATCCACTGTGAATCAAGCTCCACTTTCTGGGGGGCGCCTCTCGGTGAGAGCTCTGCGACGAAGTCTGCATAAACCTGTCCCTTGATGGACCCCCTGGGCTCGTATACTATATCAAATTCTGATAGCTCCACCGCCCAACGAACCATCCTCCCAGCGACATCTGGCTTCTGCAACACCTTCTGGATGGGGAGGTCCGTCATTACCACCACCGTAAAACTATAAAAATAGTGACAAAGCCTCCGGGTTGAGAACACCACTGCCAGAGCCGCCTTCTCCAGTGATTGATAGCTGGTCTCTGGGCCCTACAAAGCCTTGCTCACGAAGTATATAGGCCTCTGCACCTGATCCTGCTCTTGAACCAGCACAGAGCTGATGGCCCACTCCGTCACTGCGAAATACAAACGGAGGGGCTCGCCTGCCCGCGACTTGCACAGCACGGGAGGCGTCGCCAGGTACTCCTTCAGCCTGAGGAAAGCTGTCTCACACTCCTCTGTCCACACAAAGCGGCTGTTCCTTTTCAGGCACTGAAAATATGGGTGGCCTTTATCTCCACCAGCAGATACGAACCGTGACAAAGCCGCCATGGGCCCCGTCAACTGCTGCATTTCCTTTACTAAGGCTGGGCTTCGCATGGCGATGATTATTGCACACTTGTCGGGGTTCGCCTCTATTCCCCGCTCAGTGAGCATGAATCCCAAGAACTTCCCCACCTTCACCCTAAAGACGCACTTCTCTGGGTTCAGCTTGAGGTGGTACTTAGCTATCGTGGCAAATAGCTCTTCCAGGTCAGCTGTGTGTCACCCTCTCTCCTAGGAGGTCACCACCATGTCATCAACATAGGCCTGCACGTTTCTACCTAGCATAGGTGCGAGGATCCTATCCATCAGTCTCTGGTAGGTGGCGCCTGCATTCTTTAGTCCGAACGGCATGACCTTGTAGCAGTAGCTACACGTATCGGTCATGAAGGTTGTTTTACACTTATCCCGTGGGTGCATCTTGATCTGATTGTACCCCGAGAATGCATTCAAGAAGCTCAACATCTTACAGCCCGAGGTGCTGTCTACCAACGCGTCGATGCTGGGCAATGGATACGAATCTTTGGGGCACGCCTTGTTCAAGTCTGTGAAGTCTACGCACATCCTCCACTTCCCATTCGCCTTCTTCACCAAGACGACATTGGCCAGCCATTCAGGGTACTGGATTTCCCTGATATGTCCGACGCTCAACAACTTCTTCGTTTCTTCCTGCACGATGAGGCGCCTCTCCTTGTTGAAATTTCTCCTCCTCTATCGTACAGGTTGGACCTTGGGGTCCATGGTAAGATGGTGGCATAAAAAATCTGGGTCGATGCCTGGCATGTCCGAGGCGGACCATGTGAATGCGTCCAGGTGGCGCGAGATTACCGCTGCAACCTCGTCCTGCTTTTCTTGACTCAGCAGTCGCCCCAACTTGAAGATCTTACCACCAATCCGCCTCTCGACCATATTTTCTACCGGCTCGGGTCACTTGTCCCGGGCGCTCTCATCGCAAGACTCACTTCCACGACCTTCTCTTATAGGCGTCGCCTCTGCGGGCGAGGCATCCCCGAATACTTCCTCCATGGGCGAAGCGTCCCCGGATATTTCTTCCATGGGCGAGGCCTCCCCAGGTTCTTCTTCTAAGGGTGCGGCCCTCTAGGAGCTTCCTCCGCGGGCACGGCCTCATCAGGTGTCGCCTCCACAGGTACCGCCTCCTACAAAGGCTCCACCTCCACAGGCGTATCTGCAATGGGCGGGCGTTCCATCACCATAAACACTCCCCTTTTTGTTTTTAGGCTATTCTCGTAGCACTTCCGAGCCTCCTCCTGATCTGACTTGAACATGATCACCCGGTCACTAAGATCTGGCAACTTCATCTTCATGTGGCGTGTGGAGGCCACTGCCTTTAGCCTATTCAACACAGGCCTTCCCAACAAAATGTTGTAGGCTGAATTGGCGTTAACGACTAGGTATCGGATGCTCTCGGTACGTGACACCGTTCCATCTGTAAACGTCGTCCTCAGCTTCAGGTAGCCACGTACCTCCACTTGGTCCCCCGTGAACCCATACAGACATCCTGTGTATGGCCTCAGCAGGTCAGGGGACAACTGCAGCTTGTTGAATGTGGACCAGAACATGACGTCAGCGTAGCTGCCCTGGTCCACGAGGACTCGGTGACGACCGAAATGACCACGAGGTCATTATCATGGGGGACGACGTCGCGTAGGTTAGCCTTTGTAAACACAAGGTCTAACTCCCACGGGTCATCCAGTCCTTCCTCAGCTACTGAATTCACCGATCGCATGTACCTCTTGCGCTGAGAGGCAGTGCATCCTCCTCATGAGAAGCCACCAGATATGGTGTGCACTTCTCCATGGATCGGCATCTCATGTGCTTGATCCTCCTCTGGTACCGCCATGGCCGCGACCGTAGAAGACCCGGCCAGATAGTCCTTCAGAAACCCACTCTTCACCAACTCATCCAACTGATGGCCCAGCGCCAAGCAGTTGTTGATGTGATGCCCGAACGCTTGGTGGAACTCGCACCACGCGTCCTTGTGAGGTCCCAGCACTTTGTCAGTCTTCACTGGGGGCCTCAGCCTGTCTGCTATGTTAGGCACGGCGATTAGATCCTTCAACTCTACTACAAAATTATGCCTCAACGGCCTATTCCCCTCCCTCGCCGGCCTATTCCCCTCCGTTCGCCCCCTCGTCTGGGGCCTCCTCGCCTCGTATGGGCACTTCCTTTCTTGGCCCTTCCTTCCAATCGCGGCCTCGTTCACCCTAGCGGGCTGTGCACGCGACAGTGCTCTTGGGCGTGCGTGTGCAACACTTGTGTGCTTCTCGCATACTTCACCCTCTGTGGCGATATGCTCCACCGCGCGACGCCTTATTTCTGCAACGGTTTGGGGGCGGCTTCGGATGATTGTCTCACAGAATGGTCCAAGGCATATCCCCTTCCTGAACGCGTAGACGATCATCGGCTCCTCCGTGGTGCCAACCTTCACCACCTGCGCTCCGACACGATTGATGTATTCTTTCAAGGTTTCGCCTTGATACTGCTTCACGTCGAACAGATCGTACGACACCGGTGGAGGGGCCCGGTTCGCAATGTACTGCTCCCGGAACAGCTGTGAGAGCTGCGGAAAGGAGGTGATATGGCCGTTTGGGAGGCTGATGAACCAATACATGGCCATGCCTGTTAACGTGCTCATGAAGAGCTTGCACCGTATGGTGTCGGAGCCGCCTACCAACATCATCTGCGTGTGGAACGCAGTGAGATGCGCCTCGGGATCCTCCATTCCCGTGAACGTCACCTTGGGACCAATGAAAGTGTAAGGGATCACCGCCTCCATGATCGACTGCGAGAACGGTGTGGAGAACTCCCTCGGTGGCGTGAAACATTCACGATCATCTGCTTCACATAGCCTTGAGTGGTTGCGCAACGCACGGCGCAACTCCTCATTCGCACGACATAACTCTTCATTGCTCGCCTGCGATGCCGCGAGGTCCGCCTGCATGCGCTCCTGCTTTGTTTTTAATGCGGCCATCGCCTGCTGAAGGCCCTGCATCATCTCCATGACCTGCTGCATGGTCATATCGTCACTCTCAGTGCGCGTCGAACTTTGCCTTGTTATCCTCATTTCTTGCGGTTTCTTGGAAATCTTCGAGCTGTAACGGTGGTTCTTGACAAATCTTTTGGTGAAAACGAACGGAATTGCAAACGAACGATAAGAACTCAAGAAAACTGAAGAACGAATGGTTGAAACTGATCAAGACCGAAAGAAACGGTGGAAACTGAACTGAATTGAAGAACAATCAGTGAAAACTAAGCTGAACTGAAAAACGATCGGTGAAAACCAAGCAAACCACGAACAAACCACGAGCAACAAACCACGAACAAACGGTGGAACTGAGCAAACTTCCACGATGAACGGTGAACTGAACTAAACTTCAACAATAAACAACGAAAACTTGAACTGGACTGAAAGCAATCGGTGAAACTGCGTAAACTTCAAGATGAACAGTGGATCTTGCAAGATTCTTGGAAAACTCTCTCGAAAACTGCTACTGAACCTCTGAACACTTGCGGTGGGACTGATGTTTTAGATCGGGCCCCATGGTGGGCGCTAAATGTTCCTGTCGGTTGACCAGAATCTGCTTCGTGCGTAGCTGTGACTCGCGTATCAAGGACACCTTATTCTTGGATCCAGATCTTCACCCTACACCACCGTGAGTACCTGAAACAGAGAGAACAAAGGGCGCCCTCGCGACCGTTTGCACTCCGACGATCAAGTCAGTAGCCAGAAAACACCAAGCACCTCCGTATCAGAACACCGTGACTGCGATGTTCTGAAGGCGCGTAACTGTATTGTAACTAACTTCTCTCTCGTGCTCAAATCACTCGTGCGTACAGTGTGTAAGCGTGCAAATGATTAGAACATGTGTAAAAACGTACCTCACTAAGCTCCCATAAAAGCTTATATAACTTGGGTTTCAGTGCTTACTGCCACGTGGCTTCTCTGACTTAAACGCAACTCCACGTGGAAGGCCTTACGACGCTATAACCCAAACTTAGGGAAATCCCAGCGCGTAAGTCTTCCTTCCTCGAAGTGTATCCGGCGCAAGGGGTGACTACCAGGGTGCCAACTCATGCGCCCCATCCTGTAGTCACTCGCCCTGGGAGTGTATCAGCCTTCCTCTCGTCCATGCACGTGGATTACCCCAGGGGTGTGGCCCTCTCCCGGGTCGTCTCTGTCCCAGGGATTCTCCAAAGGTGGCGTGGGTTGCCACGTCCTACACCTTATGCGTGGGTACTTCTCGAGTCAAGTTACTCCCTACCGGTATTGGGAATATGGCTTTGAAGCCACCTTTCTCTTCTCTTTATTACTGTTCAGAGGTACCGGGGCCTGGGGCCTCCTCGCCCGTACCGTGGCCTCTTATCGTGCCGCCCCCTCCACGGTCTTCCCTACCCGTGGGTATCGGGGGGTGGCACCATCGGGGTCAAAGCGCGCTCTTAGGACAACGAGTCACACCTCTCTAAGGTGGGAGACGCTTAACCTTGGCGACGCCCAAAGCGGTCAACGCACTAACTTTCCTCCTTGGAGCCCCTTGGTGGCATCACCGTGTGTTTGACTTTGGCCAACGCCCGAGAACGGGTCGGTACAATCCTCTTGATGACCTGAAAAGGACCATCTCCATGTGGCATAAGTTTGGACTTCCTTTGAGTAGGGAATCTATCCTTCCTCAAGTGAAGCCAAACCCTATCCTCAGGTTCAAAGATCAATGCCTTGCGCCCCTTGTTGGCATGCTTGACATAATTGCCTACCTTCCTTTCAGTGTGAAGCTTGATGTGGTTGTGCAAGTCTTTAATAAAGGAAGCTTTTTCAAAACCATATGTCTTTGCAACATGTCAAGCATGCCACATGTCTTTGCAACATGTCAAGCTTTTTCAAAACCTCGAAAACCATAAGATCCACTCACCCTCTTTGCAACACCACACACCTCAAGACAGAACACCCTTTGTCTTTACAGGATTTCACACACAGTAGTTTTAAGAAAGTACAATTACAAGGATTTAGACAAGGATAGAAAACACCTGAGATTGCACATAACAAAAGTCCTATGATCGGATCTTATTACTAGAGCAAAGCTTGAACATCAATCTTGCTACTTTGAAAAACTCCTTTCAAAAAGTAATCTCTCTCTTTGATCTCAAATCTGTATCAAACTTGTTGTATTTTGATTTGAAAGAAGGGCTATATTTATAGCACTTGAAATCTAGCCGTTTAAGGAAATTTTAATGAGCTAAATCAGTTTTGATCACATTCAAAACAGTTAAAACAAGTTTTAAAAAAACTGTTATGAAAACACACAATCAACTGGTTGAAAACACGATTTAACTAGTTGAATTGGTTAGGTAGTTACATAACCAAGTCAAAAACCAGTTTCAAAACATTTAAGCCAACTAAGTGACAAACAACCAATTATATCGATAATTCAACTGGTTGTTTTCCCTTTGCTTGGAAAAACACTTTGTTTCTTTTGAAACAGATTGGTCAAGCTTTGTGCAAGTATTAAAAGCTGATCTTAACATAGATTCTAAACATTCTAATCTAAACCCAAACCAAAAGCTGCACAACTTCGTGCTTCATGTTGATTTTCACTTTATTTATGATGCAATAGATCAACATAAGGTCTTCCTCTGAAAGAGTGGAGTGATTTCTCCCCCTTGGTGTGATGATCCATGAGACTATGAAGGCTATGACCCTTTCATCAAGCTTTAACCCTCCAACCGAAAAATTTCTCACTTTGGAGAGGGGATTCTTGAGACAATTCTTATAGAACTGCATTTTGTTGAATTCTTCAACAATTCCAAGGTTTCCTCTATTGATCCTCAGCCCAGATAATTTCAATCCAGCCACAACAACCCATACATAATTTGTGATGACAATTTCTACACCTTTCACATGAGAAATGAGTGAGTCACCATCAAATTTGAGGTTAGTGTAGAATACATTTACTAAATCTGGATAAATGTTTCTAGTTAGCTCAATAAATCTCTTAAATCTTTGCTCCTTGAATAAGTTTCTCACAGAATTCAGATTCTGCTACTACATCCATGTAAAGGAGACAAGCTTAGGAGTATTGACACTTTTCCTACTAGTTTCATGAAGGTATTTGTCAATCAATTTTGATTCTCTAGAGAACAACCCTTCAAGCTTACCACCACTCCTAATAGCTTTGGTTTTCATTCTCTTAGCAGATCGAGGAGTTCCAGCCATTGCTTATTTCAGAAGGAAACTTTCACACTACAGAGAAGTTTTTAGAGTAGAGAACAAAGAAGAACAATAGGTTGTTTGTGTGGAAAACAACAACTATTAGCAATCTTTATATACCCATGACTCATGGTCAAAGAGGGTTGTTTTCACAACAGAAAAACAAATCAAATCTGAGCCATAAAGCTGTTTTTGTCAGTCAAACACAAAGTACAGATACTCTCATGTGGATTTGACCAAACTTTAAAAGCAACTTTAATTTCCAAGATGTGAAGAATCTGATTTATTAATTTCAGTTATAGCAAAGGCAAATTGTATTCAAACATGCAATTAATACAATATTGACCACATATATCACTGGGTTTGAACAAAATTTCAAATCAGAACTTAGAAATTAAAAATAGTTTTGCCCAGTGCTGACAGAGAGAAAACAATCGGTTGTTTCGAAGAAACAATCAGTTGAAAATTTGCACCGAAGGAAGAACTTTGAGAAAAACAGATTTTTTAAACACCCATGCTATATTCAACCATCAAGGTTTATAATGCACACAAATTTGTATAAAGCATAGAAGGAATGTAAGCTAATTATAATTCAGACATAAAGACTTTCGAAACCTGCAGTATCTAACAGAATGACCTTTCTTCATGCAATATAAGCATGGAACAACCAGTTGAATCGTCCTTTTAACCGATTGTTTTTCTGGTACAACTGAAAAAGGTTTTGAAATCCTATTTCCTTTGATTTGAGGATAGAAGCCTAAACCAGCTTTTCCAAAAACACATTTTTGAGATGCAAGAACATCTTCAAAATTGGATTTTCCAGTTGTAAGTTTGTCCAAGGTTTTCAAAAGATAGTGAATCTTTCTTTCAAGATTTTCACAATTTTCACAAACTTTTGACTCACAACTGCATGATGAGTTTTTGTAAACTGATCCTGCCTGTTGACCAAAACGCTGGAGCTATGCCTCGTCAAACTTGGATCGACGTATGCGCCGTGTCTGCCTCCGTCCTTCACCGCGATCCACCTCAAGAACCTGCAAAAGACGAAACGGCGCCGCTGCGGCCGATCGCGCTCCGACGCCCAAGTCAGCGACTGAACCACCAAAAACTTAAGAGTAGAACTCAAGAACTCTAAGGAACCGTGACCAGTTCTCTCTCAGTGTACTCAAGACTCGCAAGCGTAAAGAAACAATCTGAACGTGCGTACCTCAGAAGTTCGTTGGGAACTCTTATATACCTGGTCACTTTCTCTCTCCTGCCAGTTATACGTCTGGACACGTGGCTCGCATCCAGCTGTACACGTGCCTTCATCTGGAGCATCCTTGACTTGGGCGCTACTTCTGACTCTTCTTTGGCTAAGTTACTTATGCATGGTATACTTAGTGCATAGAT
>Ga0123341_1003281_pt1 | contig 13792 bp, 7 predicted proteins | sample Turbeapinknodule_FD_89959 | JGI IMG/M metagenome (GOLD analysis project Ga0123341, IMG submission 89959) | Root nodule microbial communities of legume samples collected from Mexico - Turtle bean Mexico pink nodule | ecosystem: Host-associated > Plants > Roots > Nodule | place: Mexico: Nepantla... | reverse complement strand
TATTTTAAAAAATTGTAAATAAGAAAAAATAAATTTTCATATAATCAATATTATGATTATAATGACAAATTTTATTGTTAATTGATTTTCGAAAATTTCAAACGTAAAATGTTTATATAATGTTAATTAAATTACGAACAATGTGTATTGATAAAAGTTGTTATTTACTCTTATTGCTTAAAAATTGTTATTGAAGAAAAGAATTTGATAAACAAATTCTAGCACTAGACACTTTCTCTCTCACACACGAAGACACACAAATACACCAATAAAAATATTAAGGTTGATAATATTTTTATTATTTTAATATGTTTATATATAAAATCATTTTTTTATAAAATAACTTATATTTTTTTATTAGTAATGATAGAGTGTCTAAAATATTTTTTCTTTTTCATAATAATAAGGATATAATTAGTTAAACTACAATTCACATTAAAAAAAAAAGGAGGATATAAAAAATGCGAAAATAGTTATATATTTATGTGTCAATTTTAAAATATAAAAGTGGGTGAAATATAATTGTATTGAATTTTCATATAGCATGTGCATTTTTTTAGAACTTAATCGATTAGGGATCAATATATAATTGATTAAGATATAATATATAATTAATTAAAGACCATAATCCCTTAAGGGACAAGACACAAACCTCCAAAACCTAATTGATTATTAGCTTGTAATACACTACTTTTTCATGCAAAACTACACTTCACTAAAACCATACAAATTCAATCCAAGTAAACATACGGACACAAGTAAATACACATAATGACTCATTCTTTCTCTACCTCCCATTCTTTTCTTTGCAAATCACCTCAAATCCTTTATTCCAAACACCTAGAGTAAATTCGTATCATTCATAGGCTTATAAATATCTAATTTTTTTATAGTTGTTAATTATTTTTTATTGTAATAATAAGAGCTACATCAAAATTTGAAGTATATTTATTGTTTTTTATAATCATGTATTCCACTCCTACTTAGAAATCAAAAAGATGATTTTAATTGAAAACATTTTTTCCTTAAGAAACTAGTTAGGGAATTATAGTGGAGTGTGGTGGAGAGAGTTTGAGACATGAGAATAGAATTGACCAAGTCCTGAAGTCGGGATTCGCAAGTGGCCTGAGACTGACTCTGACACTAACCCCTCTCTCATTACCTTTCACTTCCTCGAATTCTCCTTCAAACTCCAACCCAATCGCAAAACCCAATCCTCTCCAATTCCCTCTCTCCATGTCTCTCAAACCGTCAAATTCCTCGCAGAATCTCATGCTCCCCGTCTCCGATCCTCCCTCCAACCAAAACGATTACGCCGACGACAAGCTCTTCAGAGGCTCCGCCATGACCAAACGCGGAGCCTTCGCCGCCGCCTCTTACATGTCCTGCGCTGGTGCTTTTCTTCCCAATTCCGCACCCTTCTCTCATCGTCAATTCTTCAATTGCTTCTTAAATTCATTATATCCTCTTTCTTGCGTAGTTTTGTTGGTGATGTTCAATAAAGCAGCGCTTTCGTCTTATAATTTTCCCTCCGCCAATGTCATCACACTTCTTCAGGTTTTATGCTTGCATCCTCCTGATTTTCTATCCGCGCTATAATTTTTCGTCTGTTATATTGGTATTGGTTCTCCGAATTAGTGAGACTTTAAGGAATTGTCTTCATACATTTATTTATGCCCTAAATTTTGAGTTTATCGGTGAGGTGAAAGCCATAGACATGCTTACAAGTACCTTTCACTTATAATCAAATATTGGTATATGTTACCAACAAGTACAGTACAGTACAGTGGATAGATATCTAGGTTCCTTCAAAATGTTGTTAGGGTTTCAATTTTTTGGTTTTGTGTATGGAGAAGACTTTGTTGGGAGAGACGAATCCATTGGTTCGTGTTTGTGGTGTGACGAAACTTTTAAAATATAAGGTACGGGATGATAAATTATGTGCAAGGTTTTAAATTATGGTTGCTGTAGTGTAGCAGACACTCCAAAAACCTTAGCAGCGTTTACTTTGAGTATTTTATGTTTCCATTTTTTTTACAGAAAACAGAAAAATTAAGTTAACAATATTGAAGATTAGAAAACAATTTATTTAAATTTTTTTCAAAAGATGCCAAAAACTGAAAATAAAAAATGTTGTTTCATTTTTTGTTTTCTTTATTTGTTTTTGTTCTTGTCAGAAACAACCATTAAAACCTTCACTGCTATCAGACCCCCACCAAACCTACACTTCCTCTCAACCTGCTAACTGTTCAGTCATCGATTTTGGAGCCGTTGGTGACAACGTTTGATATGACACTGATACCATCCAAGCGGCCATAAACTCCCGCCAGAAGTCTAGCTGATGCCATGTTATTTTTCCAACGTCAGGTACTTGATGACAACGGTATTCTTGAGGTTGGGAAGACACTGGACGTGGAGGTGGGCGGTGTGAGGGAGGAGGAGTGGTGAGTTAAACAAATGAAACCATGATGTAAAACCAAAAATGTTTTCTAATATTAAAAAATTGAAAATGAAAACAAAATATAAAAAAAGAAATTGTTTTCTCATATCCAAAAACCCTTTATCTCTGAAATTGCAGTTGCGGATCATTTTTTAAAACCTTTTATTTTATGCATGCGCAGTGGAATCTGTAGTAAATAAGTCTTTACAAATACTATTACATAAGGTTTTAACTCCAAATTTCCATATATTATATGAAGAAAGCAAAAGCAGCTAAAGAGAGCACGCGATTTTAAGGAGTGAAGTAGCATTTAGTTTAATTGGTTCCGTTCCGAACAACTTAGTAGTTTAAGCTAGTATTATAAGTCATGCTAGATTGATTTATATTAACAGTCCATTTTTTCATCGTCACAGAGGATGGAATGCTATGGAAATTAGTAGTTCTGCTCCGAACTTGCATTATTGATTTTATGTTTACTTTTCTACTGTTTTACATTCTCTCACCTCTTTGATACTCATTAATAACGCTTTGATGCTCCGTATATTAAGCTAAGTATTTTAGGAGTTGACTTCTTCAAAATAATTGTTGGTCTTAATGAACTTATCTGAAGTAATAATGCAGAAAAGCAATAGTTTTTTTTATTCATTGGGGAAGAGGAAGAAGAGAATTATACTGCATCTAGATTTTAGGTGTCATACAGTGTCTACACTAGGCATTATAATTGCCGATCTGCTGATGTGAAGATCCACTCACTTTATTCATTTCACAATTTTAAATACACTTCTATTCTTCGTTTTCCTGCAGATGGTATGTTCGTGTTGCTTTCTCTATTTATTGAGACGCTGGAGGATGATATCTTTCACAGCAAACGAATCCTTACTTATATCAGATAACTCAACAAAATTTGTATCATTGAAGACTTTGAAGCACACTTTTCCTCTGTCAGGAGCATACTTATTTTACATGGTATACCCTTTTCCCTCCTGTGAAACAAGAGAACGAATACTTAGCAAGTATTGTTTATTATTTTCTATTCACCCCTGTACTTCTCCTTAGCTAGTCACCATGGAGTCTGTTCGTGGGGTAAATGTTCCAATGTACACAACTCTAAGGAGGACCACAGTGGTGTTTACAATGCTTGTTGAGTTTGCCCTGGTGGGGCAGCGGTATACGCCTTCTGTCATTTTAAGGTAAAGTGCATTTTCCTCATTGCATAATATAATCTGCAGTATATCACATTTTGTTCAAATAAATCTTTGATTCATGCACCTAAAAGTTTAGCAGCATATGTAAAGTGCACAGTTTAATGTAGGGGCAGTGGACTGTATTATCGCCAGTTTGGACGAGTTTCTCCATAAAAGCCTTCGAAGAGAGAAAAATATGAAAAACAAATTGAAATATACTTCTCCATGAGTTAAAAATAGCTTATGCACAAGTTAAAAATAAAATTTGGAGAAGCAATATGAGAGGAGCTTCTACAAATTAACTTGTGTGTAAACTAATTTTAACTTAAAGAATTAAGTCTAGTTCAACCTCACAAAACCGATTTTTAAAGTCAGTTTTGCACCCACTTATATATAATTTTACTTGATATGGGATCTTCAACATTAGCTTATGGATAAGTCAATTTCATTTTTTTCTTCTTATTTTTTCTCTTCCAGAAGTTCTTAGGGAGAAGTTTGTCCCGACAGACCTATTTTTTTATATATACAAATTAGCTATAATTTCTTATGTGGTATATAATTTGAATAGTTTGTCATGGAAATGGTCATTACCAACTTCATGATTACAAGTGCCCTAAACTGATTCTCAAAGAAGCCTAAGTTGTGCTGGGTGAAGGAACATGAAGTGCATTATTGCATCTTTAACATGTCCCCCTCATGCAAGGGCCCTTTGGACTTGAAGTATGGAAAGTGCATTGATCTACTTTTACCACAATTATCAATCCTAAATATCATTGTGGAATGGCCAACCTAGCGGGATGGCTGCTATTTGAAAATTATAGAAATTAATTAAATAATTTATACTACTCAGAAAGGGTTAAGCTTGTTGGTTGTTGAAAAGCGTCTCCTATTTTGGGTAAATGTCCCCTATTTAGCGATTGTACAATTGACTATATATTCCATAAAGATTTAGGATTATTTGACTTATTATCCTAGTTTTCTTATATCAAATATTGTAAATCATGTAGATATAATTAATCTAGCCACGGAATTCCTCCTTATGTAAATGAATGGAAATCGATGTGTGAAATTTTCACATGATTGATGATGTCTCACATTGTCTTCTCTCTTATAATGTTAACATATCTTCATTCAAACTACTTAATCAAAGATAACAATACTTATGTCCACGGAGGTAAAGGGAAATGAGCTATTCTGATTTTGGAACATGTTTTACACTACACTTAGACTTGATATATACGCTATCTACATTTGCTATGTTTGAAATTAAGCTATGTGAGATGCCCCCTGTATGAACTTCTTTTGGTTCCCTTTTCATTTTTAACACAGTGAAGTTAAAGTTCCAATTTTTATTTGAATGAGCATCTGCCTGATTCCTTCATTTAACTGAAATTTATAAGGCTGTTATCAGTGTTGGCTTGATTGTCTTTGGTGCGTTTGTTGCGGGAGCACGGGATTTTTCTTTTGATGCTTATGGCTACGCTGTTGTTTTCATGTCAAACATCGCCACAGCAATATATCTTGCAACCATATCCCGCATTGGTTGTATTCCTATACTCTCATTCTCTCACATGAAGCTGAAATTTTATAACTTCTTTCTTTGGCCGGCATATTTTTGTTTATAACTTATAAGGTATCATGTTTTTTTATCAGGGAAAACTAGTGGTCTTAATAGCTTTGGCCTTATGTGGTGCAATGGTAAGCGGATATATTGTGTATGATGGCCTATTAAACTAACCCTTTTTAGTGTAACTGAATTTCTTATTTGAAAATTGAAATACTTTTCTACTTATATTATAGGTATCATATGTGGGCCTGTTTTACTCATCTGGACATTTGTTCGTGGTGACTTGAAGACAGCAATCAATTTTCCATATCTCTTCTCACCTGGTTTTATTGTATGTTCTTCTTTACCCATTCTCATTCAATAAGTTGTAGTATTCACTAGTCATTGTTGGACCTTCATTGGTTACTTACCAAAAGAAAAATAATATGTTGATAGGGATACTGATCCAACTAATCTAGCGGACTAGGATTCATTTAACCCAGTGGCCACTAAGATTTGAGACTTACTAAAAAGCCCCAGCAAGAATATTCCTAAAGCCTGCGAAGGTGATATGGTATTAGGTCTGTGTATCTTGTTAAATTGAGGAATTAAAGAGTAAGGAGTAATTGTGTGTATACTTTCCACTTTTCATCTTTTAGTATAGGTTAAAAAATGTCATTATTAGTATAGTACTTAGTTTAGTATTTGTTTATGTTATAAATTAATTTAATTATGCTAGAAATTTATTTCAATGTTTTTCTCCATGATATATACGAGTCCCTGGGGATGAACCTGAAGCCCTAAAACTCTCCTTCCAATTTAGAAATCGTTGAATATATTAGTTGATCAATATTTTCAATAGAAAGGTCTTCATTTTGTTAATAAAGAAGCAATAGTATTCTGTGTATATAACTCCGCACCAAGCTTTAAATATATTTCCTCATAATTTGAAATGATGAGAAGTTGTAATTTCTGTATATTTTTTTTCTTCTGCAGGTTATTTTGCTTTTTTCCTGCATACTGGCATTCTTTTTGAATTACTTTATTTTTCTGAACACAACACTAAATTCAGCAGTGACACAGACAATTTGTGGTAATCTGAAGGTATGTATGTATGCCTTGTTTGTTTTTTTTATCTTGCATAAATAGTGCACCTAGATTTACAGGTTGTCAGTGATGATGCTGTAAAGCTTTGCTTTCATAATGATGGCATAGTATAGTATGATCTTTTCTGTGGAAGGACTTTTGTGTGCAATAGAGCATCTACGAATTTGACTAATATAGGGTGAGATATGGCCTTATTAGTACACTGGTCTGGCTATTAATTTTGGAATTTGGGGAGATTTTTCTTGTACATTTTGGTGTTAAGAACGACCAAGTGTAATCAACTGTTAGTTTGCTTCTGGATACTTATGCAGATGAGAGAGATAAGGGGGACTTTATTTGAAGTGGCATAAATTTTTGTTGCAATCTTATTTGGAAGTAAAAAAATGTGCATAATATGGTGATTCTCTTGGGAATCGTCATCTCAAATCATATTTGACTTATGAACAGTTTGGGTAAAAGAAAATAACTTCAAGATAATTGTTTCTGATCAATTAGGCTTAAGATATTTAATCTGTTATAAACCTTTAATTTGGACATCATACTGACTTGGCACAATAAATTGGCTTTATGTATTTCATTCTCATTGATGTTCTTGCCATATCAATAATTCTTCGTGTTATTGCTCTCATCAAAACCCAGCGGTCCTATCTCACCATTCTTTTCTCTGATTCTCAGTCCTTAATCACATTCCACTTTTTCACTCCTCAAATTTGTTCCAATCACTCACTTAACTATACACATCCAAGAGATTCCAATGGAATCACTAGCACTGACAATGGGTGGGGTGGGGCCTCACAGACCTCCAATTTCATGCATAATCATGTTTTTCACTCACCCAATAAGATTCTTTTACTTCTTGTTCTCTAATGAATCACAAATACAAATATGAATCTGATCTTGTTTATGCGGTCACAAGAGTCTTTGAACCAAGAAAAATGGATGTTTCCTCCTATTCAAGTTATAGAAGATTGGATTTTAATATCATGAAGCAATCTAAAGGTCTCATATTCTGGTTGAAGATTTCTACCTATGTGGAATAGATTCTTTGTTCTTGATAGTGGCTATCTATCTTAATTTCGTGCAGGTGTTCCCGCTACTAAGTGAACTTTGTTGCTATTGCTTTCCTTGTTGCAAATCCCGTATTCTCAATTTGAGCCTACTCTATGTTCTTTGCTTATCATGGTTACAATTCATTAACTCAAGTTTAACATGTGAAACGGTTACAAGTTTCTTAATGAATTTCGTCTCTTGGTCAAGGTTTTCATTTGTATCTTGATACTTGAAAATTTGTTAGTTCACTGTTCATGCTGTGGTGGAGTTACCTTGCCTACGGTCAAAACATTTTCATTGAACCTAAGCATGCTTTTGCGATTTACAAATTTCTTCAATTACCTTAGGGAGGATTCTGGGTATTTCCAAAGCATGGTATTTATAGCTACTAAAGCCAAAATTTCATGTTGATGTGATGAAACTTGTTCCAGTACACTCAAAAGTTCCTCACCATTTAGATGTTGAGGTCAAGGATGGATTGTACATATATACATTCTCATTTGTTAACCCACCAAAACATCTTTTAAGCACAAAACCATGATGGAAGTATCAAGCTCCAAAGAAGACAATACCTTAGACATGGTTATTTACTCTAATGATATAATTTTAGTGGACTTGAGATGTAAACATTGGCATCATATGTGGAGATGAAAAGGAGGGTTATAGACTATTGTATCCCTTATCCCACAATTGGGAGGCTTATTTTGGTACACCTAAAAGTTTCACATTATTTAGAAGTTGAGGCCAAAAGTAGTTATATATACTTTCCTTAACACACCGAGTTTCCTTAAAATTGCAAAGGAAGTATGGAGTTCTAAAGCAGAAAATACCTTGTGTGCAATAATTCTCTAACAATGCTATATCTTACAAGACTTAATGTCACAACATTTGTTCTTGTACACCCAAAAGTTCTACGTCACTTAGGAGTTGAGACTAAGTGTAGTTTATAAACACCTTTCTCACTTAACCCACCAAAACCACTATTAAGGACAAAACAATGACAAAAGTATTGAGCTCCAAAGCAAACAATACCTCGAATGTGTTAATTGATCCTAATAATGCTATCATAGCGAACTTGTGGTTAAAACATTGACATCATTCGTGGGACTAAATGGAGGGTTTCGAGTCACTACTACAACATAGCCCTCGATTGGGGGATTGTTCCAATATGTCCAAAAGTCCCACATCACTTAGAAGTCAAGGCCAAAAATAGCTTGTATACACCTTCCTCCTTTAATCTATTGAGATGCTTTTTAGAAAAAAAAAATCTACGGAAGTATCGAGTTCCAAAATGAATAGTACTTCAAATGCAGGGGTTGACCCTGACAATGCTATTTTGGCGGATTTGAGTTTGAAACTTTATCTAGTTTACCTAGACAGTCTAACTTTGATATCTAAGCTATGATGATGAACCTTGGCATTAGAATAGAGTTAGCTTCTTCTTAGAGCATCCAGAATGCATGGTTGCTTAAAATGAGTTGATTATCATAATTTTGTGGATCTTATAATGCCACATAAGTTTAAGCACTCCACGCAAAATTTCACTTCAATACTAAGATTGTTAAGGTGAGTGCTTAACCTAATTTTGTAATTCTTATAATTGTGACTACATATTAGTAACACTTAAACCCCATTAATTCGTCTCATTCAAAGCATATTTTTTTAAGCAACGGTGCTTATATATAGCAATGTCATGTCATTTGATCCAAAGGTATAATTTGTTAACCAACCTATGTAACCAATTTTATTAGAGATGACCTTATGTTATTAATCTTTCTTTGATTCACTTTTTCGTAACTGTTAAGCATCAACTGTAGCTTTTTTGCATGGTGATTAAGCTTGTTTCCTAAGTTGGCATTGTTAATTGCACCAACATATTGTATTTTGCCAATGTGCGTATTTTTCTAAATTATTAGTGTTAGCATTCACCTTCTACCATCTAGAAAGGGGGTAGGGGTACTCGAGATATTAGCTGAAAATTATTTAGTTGAGATGATAGTTACACTAGTTAGCTCCTTCTCCACGTATATACAAGGCATTCATTCATTCTCTGAACTTATTTCTACTTTCTCTCAAATTTGGGCTCTATCATGTTGCCACGATTGTTTTAGACAGCTTTTACGCTTTCTAATTATTCTCAATTGATGTCTAGGATCTGTTTACTATTGGTCTTGGTTGGATAATTTTTGGTGGGCTACCTTTTGATATTGTGAGTATTCTTGTCCTTACTCTGCATCTGTTCTGGTGTTCTCAATGGAGCATACTTTTACTAATGATAGAATATGTTTTTATTCGATTTCAGTGGAACGTAAGTGGCCAATTTCTTGGTTTTGCTGGATCTGGTCTATATGCCTACTACAAGCTCATTGGCAAATAACTCACTCAAGTCCTCTAGATGAAGTTTTATGTTTCAATTTGGGAGTGCCATTTGCTTCAGTTTTCTGCCCATTACTACATCCCTCGAGAAGGAAGAAGAATCTGAACGAACTTGGGTATGGGAACTTGTGATCGACAAATCGATACTTCTGGGAAGTTTTGCTAATTACAACTTGACACACAAACTGTTTCTGTGGAATCAGAGGAGATAGGCTGTCATGGCTTGAGTGTATTCAAACATATATTGATCTAGTCGTTGTTGCATTTGATGAATGCCATGCATATCTCTCTCTAAGTGTAATTGTTAACAAACGTTGTATTTTAATAGAAAATTCATCGTAGGGAGAAATTTTAAATCTACGAATTCATTTCATCACAAAAAATATATATATTGAAGTTCATATTGTCTATCCCTATTATATTAGGAAAATGTTTCTTTGTCACACAAGGTAATTTCATATCTAAAGTATTTATTTAATGTATTTTCATATATAAAATTATTCATACAGAATTCTTTTACATCAATTTATGAGTGTCCCTTGATGAGATTTCCCTATAGTCAAGAAGGCATATTTATATCATTTATGCTTTTGTTTGGTAAGAGTGCTTTATTATTTGTGTGAATTTGTGGGGATTGATTTAAGATTATTTATGAGGATTGTGTATTTGGTTTAGGTGAGTTGTCATTACATTAAAAGTAATCTATTAGTTTTTTCTAATTCAATAAAATCAATCTAATAACTTTTACTCAAAATTATTATTTTTTTATAAAACGAAATCACTTAATTCACTTCCCGTTCAAATCAATTTAAATTAATTTTCTACTTTCCACACTCTGCCAAACACACAATGAGCAAGATTTGAAATTAACTTTCTACATTCCACACTCTACCAAACAATGAACAAGGAATATAAGAATTAAATTACATTGTACACTTCATATAATAACTTTATATTAATAGAAAACATCTTCTATTAGAAGAGTAGGAATGCGACTGTCACAATATTCAAAATTTCATAATTTTATTTAAGATTAAGAAAATTGAAGGAAGTGAAAAAAAATCTAGTGTAATTTGTTATTTAATAAAGATAATGACTTCTTCAAACTCTCCAAGATATGAGAATTCCATGAAAGAGAAAAACCTTCAATTATGTATATTGTGATATATTTAAAATAAAGATGATCAATAACAACATAGTTAAAAAATAAATTAAATAATTAAAATATTTATTTTAACTTTTTTTTAAAACAGAATCTATAATATCGCAAAAGACAGAGAATGTGGTTTTGATTCAAGAACCCTAATGCAGTTTTGATTCACAAACCTGATTCTCAGTGTTCATTGTGGTGCGATTTGTGGAAACCCTCGTGCAAACGTTTCTTTTTTCTTCTACACTTGTGATCTGTGTAAGGGCAGGTTCTCCACGTGCAGGACTCGGACCTTCGAAGACTCCGTTCGTCTCGGGAGGTTGGGCAACTTGAACGTGGAGTAGTGTCGCTAATGACGGGAACATGGACTGTGACAGTTTTGGGGTTGTTACATTTTTCCCACTATATAAACAAGGGTTCCCTCATCCATAAACATGTCTTCATTGCCACTTCGCATATCACACTCACCGTGCATCTTTTTCTTCCTGTCACCTTTTCACCTTCCTTTCTTTCTCTCTCTTCATTAATTCTTTTATATTATTATAAATATTTTTCTGGGTTTATTGGGTTCTTACTGAGTAACTTGCTAGTTCTGATCCTCAGAACTTTTCAAGAAGTTTCTGTTGTATCTTGAGGGACTTGCACAATACATCGCATATAAGTCCTTATGAACAGTGATCACTCAAACTTTGGAAAATCAACTTTGTTCATGTTTTAAAGCCTTATTTACTACACTTTTATGGTAAAATTAATATACATATATATATTTCATATTTTTCTCTTTAAATAGGTAAAATGAGTATGGCTCATTCGTGAAGACTCGTTGAATCTATTGTTAAATATTTTATGAATTATGTGGTATATGATTTTTGTATTGTTTTCAAAAAGATTTATGATGCATAGAGTTTTATAAATTGGACATATGCTCTATGCTTCCAGTTATTAAATCTAGTCTCCTCCTCAACATACAACATCATCGTGTATTTAGAGTAAGTGATAAAAAATCAGACACAAAACACAAACAGGAGAAGTAATGATGAAAAGTCAATTCACTTTATAGACCATTTAAAGTGTTTTGAGATAACGTTTTGTCATATTTAGATCATTATAACATATTTTTTTCAGATTTGGTATAAAAGTTACGTTAATCCTCTACCTTGCTTTTGTTCTCTTCTTTTTGTGGGCATTGTGTTTTTGACATACCTATAATTTCTTTTTAAAACTTGAAAGGAAGAGGATAATGTTTTTATAAGGTTTTTGTAATTAAAATGAGTCGAAACAATAAAGTTTTGCTTTCAGATCCGTAAATTGTAAATGGGTTAAACAAACCTGTCTCAAGGCAGGAGATTAATGAAACTTATGATGTTCTCTCGTTTTGTTATTTGTCTTCCACTGAATCACATTAAGTTTTATAGTTTTTAAGACCTTTTGTGAACATGCATCATATTTTGTGTAGTGGTTAGTACATTGCTTGAGTAAGTGGGTTTTTCATGACTTGATCTTAATCTATTTTGAGTTTTTCTCAAGAGATCTATATCAACAAAGGTTTAGAGGCGTGGAAGATTTTCGATGAGTGTGACTCATATTGTGAGGGTGATAGGCTTAAATTGAGTCTGTGCCCAAAAAATGATCTTGAGCGAAAATGCACGAAAAATATTTCACATGCTTCAATAGTTGGAAGTCTTATGTTTGTTCAAGTTTGTACTAAACTTAACATCACATTTGCAATTGCAGTTTTGGGAAGATATCAAAGTTATCTAGGTATTCACCACTGGAAAGTTGCAAAGAATGTAATAAAATATCTTTAAGGAACAAAGAATTTTATGGACTAATATTTTGGAGGTGATAAGTTACTCTGATTCAGACTTCATTGGCTATACTAATACCAAGAAATCAACAGTTTGTGAAGTTTTATCTTAGTGTAGTTGAAAACAATCCTTGACTACTACTTGTGAAAATTTTTGTTGGAGATCTCACATCGACTAGAGATAAGGACATTTTATAGTATATAAGTGGATGCAAACCTTACCTTATAAGTTGATTTTATAAAGCTGAGTTAGGCTTAAAGTCCACTTCTTAATATGGTATTAAAGTCATTCAGAGTCTATCCTAATAAGAGTTTGTTGACCTTATCAGGTCACCGGCTATTTGATCGCTATCGGACCACAAAATAAATATATAATCTCACACACGAGTTGACAGGTCTCGACATGAGGGAGTGTGTTGCAAACCTTACCAGTTTTATAAGGTTGAGTTAGACTTAAAGTCCACTTTTTAATAATTTGTAAAGGCCGAGTTGAGGAGAGGGAGGTGAACTAAACTAATATCAAATTTTCAAAATAAGATGATAAATGTATTTAATTGATTAAACATAGTGTAAACCAAATTAAGTTCATGTTTAAAGAAAATAAAAAAAAATTCAAGATACAAAATAAATTATGTAATATAAGGAGAGAAAAATATATACCAAGATTTATATTAGTTCACTTTACACCAATAAAATATCTCATTATATACTTTTAAGATTTACAAACATTCATCAACCAAAAACACAACCTAAAAACTTTATTTAAGTTGCTAAAACAAATAGAAAAATAAGAACAATATTGTCTATAAGAACAAACTGTTATAAAATATTCCATCTGAAAACCCATGTTATTTCTTGCTCCAACCAAAATATTGATCGCACTTTCCTAAATAAAGTCTTAGGGTTTGAACAAATTAAAGATTCGTTTTAACGTGTTAAAATCATTTTTAAGTAAGTTTAATTGATTAATTTATTATTTTAATTGATTAAAATAGAAGGGTTTAAAGGGTTTTAAACGAAGTCTTCAATTTATTTATTTAATAAAATAAATAAATAATTTGTCTATATTTAAAAAATAATCAAATACCTTGTTTTAAAAAATAACTATCACATAACAATTTAACCTTACTTT
>Ga0123341_1003280_pt1 | contig 13793 bp, 6 predicted proteins | sample Turbeapinknodule_FD_89959 | JGI IMG/M metagenome (GOLD analysis project Ga0123341, IMG submission 89959) | Root nodule microbial communities of legume samples collected from Mexico - Turtle bean Mexico pink nodule | ecosystem: Host-associated > Plants > Roots > Nodule | place: Mexico: Nepantla... | reverse complement strand
TTAATATAGTATATAATTTGAAATTATAGAAAGAAAAAAAATAGAGAGTGAACCATATCTTATAACAATCTAGATTCATATTGTATAAAATTCTTGGTTCACTAGTTTTATCGGGAAAACAATGATTCCAAATGTAACAAATATATTTCAAAATATAAATTTTTAAATGAAAAGGAATAAAAAGAAAAAAGTTCATAGATTGCAAAAATGAAATACTCTTATAATCCAGCAACGACCCATTTTGGGTTAGTTTGTTTAAATTGTTTTGTTACATTAAACATTCTTTATAGCATGGAGTGAACCAACAACTTCATCTGCATGATTAAATTCATTTCAGGTTGCAATTTGGAAAGGATGCAAGTAACACATTAATGTGATAAACATTTTTGGTTTGGTTTGGTTTCTGCATCCCTTCACCCTCTCCTCAACTACCCTCCCTACCACTCAAAGTTCAGAACACTTTTGTTAATTAGGGTTGCCACTAAGTAATGGTATTGGTAGCTCTAACTAATAACTAATGGGTGACATGACAGTTATTTTTATATATGTCATATTATAGTTGTTCGGTTTGGTTGTCACCAACTCCTCCTCAAGAGAAAGCCTCTTTTTTTATGGATTTTATTGTTCATAGTATTATTCTATTCTCGGTGAGTCACTAGAAACAGAAGTTGATGTATTTTTTACATGCAAAGAATGTATCTAACTCCAATGGAATTTGATTGCTTTTAATGGCTAAAAGGGATAAGACACTATATCTGCTTAAAAAGACTTTAAAGTTAAGGAGATTATATTCTGATTTACTTTCTTTTCGAATCCTCAGCTAAGTTCTTTTTCCTTTGACCACTTTTTTTTCTGCTAATGCATACTCTAATGTTCTTTTTTCTCTACAATGGAGTATGGTTCAACAAATGTTTTGTTCTTCTTTAACTTGAGTTTTAGGTATATGTTGAGAACAGCTTGCGCAATGATTGAGGGTAGGATTTTAGGAAACATGAAGCATCATCATGTTACTTCCTTTGTTTTAGTCCATAGCTCATAATTTTGATGCTAAGTCAACAAGTGTCAAAAGTAGTAGAACTTTTAGTGCAGCGATTATTATTCATTTATGGTGAAGATATATACATCATCATACATGTGGTAAATGTAAGAATTAGTTTTCTAAATTAAAAGAAATAAAATTGGGAGATAGTTTATGGGTAACGAAGCAGAGAATCTGGAGAAAGAGCTGTCATAAACAGAGAAGCATAAAAAGGGGGGAAAAAAGGAACATAAAAAGCATTAGAAGCCAACGAAGATGTTCCGCGCAAACATCTCCTCACTAGACTGTGTCACCAATGTTAAAGCCTGCGGAAATACCCTTTCCGTATAAATCTTCATACATTTGCAAAAGGACCTACTTTTTTTCATGTCATTTAAATAACTCAAAATTCATTTAAATGTGAAGAGTGTATTTGCAATATATAGAATTCCACACCCTCCTTTGTTGGTGTATTTGTTTTGAAAAGCTTGTTTTTGAAGAAAAACCTTGGTTGGTTATTTACCACAACACATGATAAGAGAAACACAATGTTGGTAGCTAAAAAGATTAATACTAGAATTGTTGTGATATGGGAATTAATAGGGCAATGAAATCATTGTTGGAGAGCAATGGTTTGGTAGAGCTAGGTTAAGTATGGCAGAATATTAAATTTTGTAGGTTTGGAGCTTCAACCACTAGTTTATGACCCTTGAAGGAGGGTATATGCAGGCATTAAGATAATGGAATTTGGACCATCTTTGGAGGGAGAGAAGTGGGGACAGTAGGAGTAGGAAAAGAGAGACTGAGAGAGATGCCTTTTGCTTGTAATATACGATTGGCATTCACTGCTTTGTCTAAACGTCTTTGGAAACTTCGCCTTTTATGTCACGCAATTGGGATTCCAATACAAGTTCTCAAAACCAAACATTTTTTCTTAGACCATTTTTGACAACCATGAACATGGTACCCATTACTGACGAAAACAATCAACTGATAAACATTTTGATTATTCATTCAGATTTCCTTTAACTACATATTTGTTATAATACGGTGTTAATTCATTAAATGTAACTGAGAAAAGTTAGCTCATGATATCGTGTAAAAATATAGTGAATAAAAATGGGGTAACATATTATAGGAGTCCATGATAAACTGACAATGAACAGTGAGTCACCGTGTGACTCTCTTCTTTCCCTCCACGTTTAGCTATTGGACATAATTTGTGGATTTAGGTGTTGTCATTACGAGGCAGTGAGAGACACTATTCATCAGATTCCATGCTCAGTAGAGTAGCAGATATATGTATGATCCTGCACCAGCCAAGTTTTTATCCACAATTTGGAAACAACTTTGATTTTGGCACTTCATCATGCTCTTATGATTTGAGCAACATTTGTACTCTCTGGTATGAAAAGTCACTTTTAATTGGTTGTACTCATAAAGTGCATTGAAGTAGACGGATTTGCCCAGTGAGAATTTTACTAACAAGGCAACAACGAAGCCCTTGAAAAGACATTGAATTTTCAATTTTTGTTTTACAGGAAAAATAAAATCTGCAAAAGTACAAATAATAACAGCAATGCATTTTTTTCAATACTTTTCATCATATTTCACATTTTTCTCTTTTCTGTTTACAATTCTTTTACATACGCAAATTTCTATACTTTTTTTATTTATTTTACAAGTACAAGGTGGTCTCGTATATAGTGTATGCAAAAACCAATTTTGATTTATTTTACTGCTATTCAAAATTATGTTTGTTTTACACATGAAAAACAAACAAATGCTAGCTAATATAATATGACTAGGAACAAAGACAAGAGATCACGTATTACAAGTACCATTCTTCAGACAAGTGTGGAAGCCCTCCAATCTGCATTTGAATTTACATTCAAATGAAATACTTCTAATTTGTCTTTTTATCAATTCATTCAAAACTGTTCCTAGTTTGTAACTCTGCAAACGAAACAGACAAATCATTTTATTTACCCTTTCAAATCCTATCTTGGTAGCTAGTGTTTGCACTCTAGTTGAAGCCTTCAAGATACAATGTTTATGCAAAACAACTATTTTACCATATAACCAAGTTCACTCAACTTAATATTGTGTTTATAAAACTGCATTTTATCAAATTTCTAAGGAGAATCTCAACTATGTGCATAGAAACTATGAACTTAGATCCTTATCTTATGGATACTATGCTTTGTAATACTCAATTAGAGAATCTAATTAGACAATTTCGACTGTTACATGGATCTAGGAAGCATGTCTGTCAGATTGATTTGAAAACGGATCCTCTCACTTGGTCTGAAACCATATATTACACATTATTTTTTCTTGTTATCTTGGTGTTTTGTGGCATAGAAATTCGTCCATCTAACTTATACGAAATTTCCACCATAAGATAAAATAGAAGTTTCATTTGTTTATTTATTGGGACCAAAATTTTCGACTCTGTAATGAAGTTTAAAATAGCATATCTGTCCAAAGAAGAACCCCAGCATGTTTGTTTTGTTTTTACCCAGTCCACTGAGAAAATAACCCAACGAGGCTCTTAAAAAATTTGTCACTTTGTCAAGTTTAAAGGAAAACAAAGTTTGAATATGATAAAACACTTTGTCATTTTCCCAACAGCACAACTAATTAATTATATATATCACACATAACCAATCTCCCTGACCAGGATAATGTTGTTTGAGAGCAAATAACTATTCAACACAGTTAAGCTCACCACAGATGTTTACAAATCTTTGTCTGTAGCCTCTCTTGGCTTTGTTATCTATTAAGCCCTTTATTTTATGCTTTAAATGAATTAACTACTCTTAATTTCAACAAAGAAATAGAAATTTAGACTGTGATTATTATGCAGAAGGTGTTATGTGTCCCTTTTTTTCCCCTTTTATCTCCAATCTTGAATAAGTTGTAAGGATAATTTTCCATAATAAAATGTGCATTAATAACCTTGCATGTGATCAGGTTTTACCAACAAATTCCTTCCTCAGGAATTTTCTCTCACGTAGCTTCACCAATTAGGCTTTTCCTGTGCCTGTTCCCTCCTTTTTCATTTCTTTTTCTCTGTCTAAGCAATGTGTGCAGCAAAAAAGAAACTTTATCTGAGTAGTTTAATATGACGACAAAAAGGGAGAACTGGTCACCTTACCGCACTCCCATCCTTTTCTTTTTGTATTGGTTTTGGAAAAGGTCGAGTTCCCATTAATGAACATATTGTATTATATTTGATGATTCTGTGACAAACGTTAATCTCTTTGATACTGAAGGACAAAATGGGGCATCTCTTAATTCCCCCAAAAGACAATTAGACAAAGAGAAACCCCACAAAACCTCTTCTCCTTTCTACCATCCAAGGTCTTTTATCCTTCTTCACCTTTCATCACTTTTGAGATAAACCCTTTCTTTTCCTTCTTGCAATTAAGCCACTGTTTTGTTACCTAGTCACTTGTTTCCCATTATTGATTACAATCTTTAAAACCTGATTGGTCAGGTAGGAGTGCAAACAAAATGCCTTTTTCATCAAAGGACATGACAAGAACCATACCAAAATGATGGAATTCAAATCAATCTGCGAGCCTTCTAACATATTGTAACAGATTAATCCAATGCACCTAAACAAATAAAGGGTTCCACCAGTGTTGGCACAGTCAAAATGTATCTCTTGGACCAAAAATAAACATCTCTTCTTTATCTCTATTACCATTTTCATGGCTCTTGATTTCGGTGCATCAAATCAAGTGGCTTAATTATTAAAGATGTGATGCAAAATGAGACAAAGGTGGACGGACCATCACCCACCAACTCTCACCAACGAGAGCAGAAAATGTTGAAAATACCATACCCACCTATATATACATGTACAAGGGTCGTATGAACAGTCAATGAAAGAGAATGGTTCTATCTTAATCCATTCATTACATATGTTCCACAAATTATGTTTTGATTGCTGGAAGGAGGATTTTGGTAACTCATCTTCAAATATTATTACCAACGGAACAAAGCTTCTCAGCTACAGAGGAGTAATGTTACAAGATTTTTTGTTATTCAAATCAAAATAACCCTCTCTAAATCTAAAAGGAAAAAAAGTACTAAAAGATTGATATAGGCATATAAATTGCACAATGAAAGAACGAAATTCGGACTTGGTGCTAATTCACTTAGAATTATGGTCTTTTGATTTATAATAAGTGTGTACTTGAGTTGGTCGTGAATTGATTATTAAATAATCAGTGTTTTTTAAATTGATTATGAGAGAACCTATTTAATGTTTAGTTATGATTCTTAAAGTGACTTTTAATGTAATGAATTTAGATTGTATGAAATTATTAAAAGGATTGCTGTATTTTTTTCTTTCTTTTTTTCATATATGTATGCAAATAATAATTAGGGTGGGCATTAAGGAAAAAAGAAATATTTTCAGAACATTTAAGACAAAAAAAATAGTATATAATTGATTAGGCTGAATTCTCATCCTCGCCCTCCACACACGTACCAACTTTTGCTCTTTCTTTTGAAAAATTGTAAAATAATATAAAAATGATTTTTACATATCCTATGTTTGCATCACACCCTTTTAGAAAAAAGAACAAAATGACTGTATTGAGAAAAAATGATATTATTCTAAAAAAAATATAACAAATGTTACATGCAAATAACATTGTCTATGATAATCTTCTCACGTTTGAAAATATTTGTCTGCTATTCTTTGCACTACAAGTAAATAGCTTTAAACAATCTTGGTACTTCTACAGTGAAATTATTAACGACAATGTGCTATTACTTTTATATTTTTTTATTCTATTATTTGTTTGAAATATTCATAAAATTTATTAACAATTAACTTGTGTAAAACAAAAAAATAGCTAATCACTTTTGTTACAGTTTATTTATTTTCTTACAATTATATATATATTTTTCATTTAGAAGATTATCAGAGATTCTGTTTAAAGGTTTGGTACAAACTACATAAGAGCGAGTGTTGATTGAAGAATGGGACGTGGGCAACTTTATGTCATTCATAAGTTGAATGAATATGTAATGTGTATTTAGCCAGTATTTTATTTTCTTCTTCTCTAACGGGACCTTGGATCTGTAGAGCCTTTTACAGGGAGATTTTGTTAACTTTTGGTAAACGTTTTGACATTTCACACCGGTCTACCACTGCAAAAGGCCACCCTTTCCATAAAGGCTATGAGCATAGCACAAAACACTTAGCACCTCACCAGGGGGTTGTCAAAACTGAACCCTCATTGGTCAAAAGCCTGATTAATCTATTCTCTGCATTCCTGGGTTGTATTTTGCTTGGTCTATGCATTTGCCATTATACTTGTGTTTATGTCTATCCAAGATGTGTTAGCACCGAGCACTTCAAATGATCCCTTTTGTGTGTACTAAGGAAGCTTTTCACTCCTCAAATGCAACTACTCTAGTCAAATCAACTCAAGTCTTGGAATAGTTTGTACACTTTATTGGCTAATTTGGTATCTGGGCTATATAGTGTTTCAGCTTTTTGGCTCATTGCATTGCTCAAGTGTTCTTTTCCTGATTTCTTGGCTGTAATGTTTCAGGGTACGATGCTGACCCTGTGCTGCTTTCTTTTCCCACTTTTTTTGTTTTGTTTTGGTTGTGTTGTATACTTTGTTCACTGGAAATGACTTTGGTTTTGGATGGTTTTAGGCATGGGGCATGAAGGGTTGATTCCAAGCCACAAGCGTTCAAAGAGGTGCCCCCTCTATTCCTTACGCTCTTCACTTCACTTGTACTCTCTTAATTGTGGACTTCAGGCATTAGGGGTTTCTTTCTTCTCTGGGAAAACGGACAACGATGCTTTTGCATTTATATTAATGTTTTCTCCAATTATTCATTCTTTCGTTCTTTCTTTTTGGGTCTAGTTTTATGTATTCCTTATCTCATCCATTTGAGCACATCCTTTTGGGAGAAGGGGATTTCTGGTTGAAAGTGAAACTGAAGGCTCATACCTCTCAGAATTTATGAGAATTGGGGTTTCATGACCTTAAAGAGCACCACCACAAAGTAAAATACAGAACCAGACATCGACTCATAATATATATTAATTGTGTTTTACTGTTTTGGTATGACAGCTTTCCTGAAAAGAAAAGAATGGAGGATGATAATGCAGATAACCACCTTGAGACCTCAGATCGAACAAAGCTGGTATAATCAATCACTACGTTATTTTATCAATATATTCCTTCACTTTTTCTTTTCTTTCTTTTTTAGCTAGGGATTTGGAGGTGCTGTTTTTATAAATGAATTGTTTGGCATTTATGATGCTGAAAAAAATGTTAGTTGTTTTCAGGGGTGATGATGTGAGGGGATGTTTTGTTGGTATAAATGGTACTACAAAAGCCAAGGGCAGCCAGAAATTTTAATAAAAAAATAATTTTGTCAAATTTATGTATGGGATGTATGGGAAAGGAATGGATGAACAGAGAATTGTTTTTTTTAAGGAAAGCATATATGTTTGACAATTAATTTCATCTCATACACCTATGCTAATGGTGGTCTAATTTAATAAAATGGTATCGTTCTGTGTCGTCCACAGTCTCTACAACTCACTTCTAGACAATTATTTAGAAGAAAGATTTTCACACCTATGTATGACTTTGATATGGTTTCAGGATACTGGGTACCTCACAGAATGCGGTAAGCCTAGGAAAAAACGAACTCCTGCAAATGACGTTCAACTTACACTGAAGCAAGAGGTACAACACCAGAACTTTTATCACAATTCTTTTATTGCATATTCTACTCAAGCAGTCATTTTCTTTCAGTTTTTCTTCACATTTTTCTTGTGCTTCATGATACTTCTACCTAATATCCATGTCTATTTTTGTGTTTAAATTATCTTGTGGCAGATTTTACTATTAGAGAAAAGACTACAAAATCAATTTGAGGTCAGATGCACGTTAGAAAAGGCTCTTGGATACAGACCTACATCTCTTGTTACATCAAATGACATGATACTGCCTAAGGTTGGAACTTCTTCAACAAATTTTGAGCCAATAAATATGCATTTTCTTCTGATGTCATAGTTTTTATACGATTACCAACTGGTTCTCTATCACGCTGAGAATTATGTGCTTTCTTAACCATTTAAAGAAAATTGATGTTGCAAACGTACATAGAGTTTTGCTTTATGTATTGGAGGTTGATGGTGGATATTTTTGTAGTTCAATTCTTCCTTGTATGTGTTGGAAAATCATAAGATTACTTTGCGGCCATAAATGATTATACATTGTTTAGGATTATAAGTCAGCTACGATTTTCTTGTCAAGTATGTCTTTCTGTTTGTCTTGACTTATTTTTTATTTTTACTTTTTTTTTACTCCAGCCAACGTCCAAATTAATTAAAGAGATTGCGGTGTTAGAGTTAGAAGTTGTGTATTTGGAACAATATCTTCTCTCCTTGTATCGTAAAGCATTTGATGAACAATTACCCTCTGTAGCTCCATTTACCAAGGGGGAAAAAGTTAAGTCTCCTCCAACAAAACCTACAGCAATATTCGTTGAAGTATCTAAGCCTGAGCTCTTAACCAAAAGAGGAAGCTCTGCAGTACAATCATTTGGTCATGAGCTTGATGCTACGCAAAAGGAATATAGTGTAAATGAACCTCTGACTTCTGGGAAAGAATACAGTGTACATCAACCAGAAGGAAAACACTTAGACTCAGGTGTATATCGTTGTCACTCCTCATTATCCCAGTGTACAGCATTTACAACAAGAGTATCGCCTCCTGCAGCAGATGATTTAACTGAATCTCTACGTGCTTGTCATTCCCAACCACTGTCCATGATGGAGGTAAATCATGTTTGATGGAAATTTATTTTTATCTGTTTTTTGTATTTTGTATGTATGGTTCCTAGCACATTAAGTTGCTGCAATCATACCATTATAGATAACAGTTGTCTTGGTTACTTGGACATACTTTTATCCTTATGGAAGAATACATGACAGTATTCATTTTATTGTGAAGTTTTGTTCTGTTATGTATACTTCTCTTTGTAAACATATGCTAATTTCAGAGAATCATCTTTTTGAACACCTTCTATGGATTTTGACTCAGTTTAATCTGTGTAGTATGCCCAAAATGTTGATGCTTCATCAAGAATAATCAGTTTGGCAGAACATCTTGGCACTCGAATATCTGATCATATTCCAAATACACCTAATAGGCTTTCTGAGGATATGGTCAAATGCATATCAGCTATATATTGCAAACTCGCAGATCCATCTACGACAAATCCTGGTCTTTCATCTCCCAGTTCATCCTTGTCTTCAACTAGTGGTTTTTCTATTGGAGATCAAGGAGACATGTGGAGTCCAGGGTTTAGGAATAATTCCTCTTTTGATGTGCGGTTAGACAATCCTTTCCATGTAGAAGGACTCAAGGAGTTTAGTGGGCCATACAGCACCATGGTTGAGGTATCGTGGATTTACCGAGAGAATCAGAAATTGGGTGATACTGAGCAATTGCTGAAGAATTTCAGGTGAGTTTGTTAATATCTGATTGAGATCATGAAGCTTTAATGTGAAAAGTACTTAGTTAAGCAGGACTCTGCAGTCTCTTGGAGTTATAATGGCCATCCACTTACATGTTATTTCAGATCACTTATTTGTCAATTAGAAGATGTAGATCCTGGGAAGTTAAAACACGAGGAGAGATTAGCTTTCTGGATCAACATACACAATGCTTTGGTGATGCATGTAATTACTATTATTCTCAAAACAATGTCTCACTCTAATAGTTTTGCATTTGTCACTTATTGAGGTTGTAATATGCTCTTTGGTTTCTAATAGGCATTTTTGGCTTATGGAATTCCACAAAACAACGTGAAAAGAGTCCTCCTTCTGTTGAAGGTAAAAACTAATTGTGGTAGCTCAATGGTCCATTAAAGGATGAACCCATTTAGCCAATTTCCTTTTTCTGACTTTCTCAATGTTATGGATGCCCTTTGCAGGCTGCATATAATGTTGGTGGTCATACAGTCAGTGCAGACACAATACAGAACGCTATACTCGGGTGCCAGATGCCTCGCCCCGGACAGGTGGTGTGGTTCATCCACTCATGCATTTCCACCTTTCCCTTCAATAAAATTTAAAACGAAAAAGAAATAGGCATTCATTTAGGATATCTTTGAAATGTCTCCTCAATATGCAATGTATTTATTTTGTAAATTCTATTGAGTGACTTAGAAGGAGCTTCTTCTAACTCGCATCCTCTTGTAGTGGCTACGCTTGTTCTTTTCTCTAAGGACAAAATTCAAAGCTGGAGATGGACGACAAGCATATGGAATTGAGCATCCTGAGCCTCTTCTACACTTTGCTCTCTGTTCAGGAAACCATTCTGATCCAGCGGTACTTATTCCGATTCTTCTGTGGGTGGTTTGATTAGACTTGTTGTAACATTCTATTTTTCAACAGAGAACAAATTAAATTGAGGAAACATAGCACAAATAATTTAGACATGAAATAATTTCATTTAGACTTGTCTAATTATATAGTAAACACGGTTTGGGCTGAAAGAATTAAATCCCTTATAGTAGTGGTTCTAGTGCCTTCATAGTTAATGTGGATTTTACTTTACAAGAGTTGACTTGACTACATTATAAAAAGGTCTGATACCCTGTCTTTGAAATGTGTTAGAAACAAACAAGTGCACAGGGGATAAACATGTTAATGTTAATGGATATGGATATGGATAAGCAGATAAACATCACATAGCCATTTTACATGCTTAACTTCAACGAGTTGCTTATCTGTTTAAAACTATGGCAGGTACGTGTGTATACACCCAAGAGAGTGGTTCAAGAACTAGAAGCTGCAAAGGAAGAATACATTCGAGCCACCTTTGGGGTACGGAAGGACAAGAAAATACTCTTACCTAAGCTCGTGGAGTCATTTTGTAAAGACTCGGGTTTATGCTCTGCTGGTACCTTGGAGATGATCCAAAAGTCTCTACCCGAATCTCTAAGAAAGAGTGTTAAAAAATATGACCTTGCAAAATCTAAGAAAAGCATAGAATGGATTCCACACAACTTCACTTTTCGATATCTCGTACCCAAGGAGCTGGTAAAATAACTGCTCGGTAGCCTTACTTCTTTTTATGGGAGACAATCTACATCAAGCTTTAAAAACAGTCCAAAACTGCAATTGCAGTCGCATTTCTCAGCAATTTTTCAAAATATCGAGGATGACAATGGAACTGCAACTACGACTGTCTCTGCAATTTTAAACCTTGATCTACATTGTTCGCTCTATTATGTATTCTTTTGTACAAAGTTGACAGGGTAGCAGCAACAGCAAAATCTAATACTCCAACGTGTTGCATTTTGTGTATGTATTGTGTTACTGTTTCATTGTATTATCTGTAATTGATGTACCTTATTCATAGAGTTGAGATTGTGATATTAGCAGTATATAAATGATGTATGGCTGTAATCAATTTTATTTGGGTTATATTTTTTGTTGTGATTCATAACTACCCTGTCATGCATTAAATTGCGTTTATTGCTGATTAAAATAAATGCATTAAATTGCGTACATAAAAGTATAAAACTAGAGGTGCATTGAGATTGCTACATACAGTATTATAACAATCACGTGACGCTACTGTTGTGTCCTGTCACACAATGGTTGCTTGTTGTCATGTGACGAGTTCTTCACCTAACTTTCAATATCAACTGAATTTCCTTCGCCAGATGGTTCAGTTTATGGAAAAAAATAAATACTAGTTCAACTTCACATTAATCATACTGGTCATGATTTCTGTTTGTCAAATCTTTAAAAAATGTTATAATTTCTTTGAAGTTGAAAACATGACATCTGCGGGTCAACTAGAAAGAATGGAGTTTTCACCATAAAAAAAAAGAGCAGAAGAGTCTGAGAAAACTTACGGACCGAATCACAAGTGTACAGTGAAGAATTTGTGAGAAGCAAACGGACACAGAAAGATAATAATGGCGATTAGATATTTTGGATTGAGTTGAAATTTGAAACAAAAGTTCCCTGTTCAATGGGATGATCCACAGCGTCGAGCATTTGCACGTGAACCCCCACATAATTCATTCATGCCATAAAGTTACTGACATGCATGCAGTTGACAAAAACCCCACAAGACACCACGTCAATGCCCTAATAACCTTCCACAGACATCATCGATCCCTAGATTTTACTCACTCTGGCCCACCTTATCATTATTAAAATGTTTCAAGATCAAGATACGACGAGTGTTTATACGTGAAAAAGATATAATTTTCCATGGAAACAAGATCTGCTAACCAGAAATAAAATAACATATCAGCAAATGGGAAGGTTGCATGGAAGATCCAAATCAAGAACCATCAAAATCCATGCAATGTGGTTTCATGGCATCTGATTCTACTTCAGAAAGAACTCATTACATTACACATAGATATAGATATATATCAGTTTCACTGGATTAATTAGCAGAACTTCACAACACAAACAAGCATGATTAACATAGATAAGAATAAACTAAACGGAGAGATAATTAGAAGAGGAAGAATCAGTAAGGGCTTTCCCCAACGTAGTTCCCTGGGGGATTGTAGAAGCAAATGGTCAAGCTAGCCTCTTCTTTCACGCACGTCGCTTGAGCGCACCCGAGCTCCACCGACTTCCTCCACACCACCTGCGTGTACACACCGCACTTGTGGTTGGGCACGCACGAGTTGTCGGTGTGGTTGTAGAACTGCTTCTGCTTCACCCACTCCTCCACCGCCATGCGCGCCGTCACTGCCGTGCCGTGTGCCCAAAGCTGGTTCGCCCCGTACTTTCCGGCGGTTAGGTTGGCGAACTGGCACCCCATCTTGTCCCTCTGGTACCGCACCAGCTTGCTCGTCACGTTCGCCACCTGCTCGCTCCACCGCAGCGGCTCAACGCCCACCGCCACCCTCGCCTCATTGTGCGCCTCCAAGAACTCTCTCGCCGGCGCGGGGAGCGAGGGAGCCACCGCCGGTGTCTCTCCCTCCGATGAGCCGTGGAACGTGGCGAGAGCTGCCAACAGAAACAGTGCAGAATAAAGCATTTTGGTTTTGATGTGAAGTGTGGCCTACTCGTCTGGTGTATGTTGTGTTACTGTGTCTACATTGTACACTCTATATAATACCAGCAATTATTCTTTGTCCCTAACATTTTTTATTACTTGTTTATTTTTATTATTATTTTTCTTTCTATTTTTAATATTTAATTATTTATCTTATATCACACTTTTAATAGTATTTATTTTTGTTTTATTTTTTAATTAAAATTATTATTATATTATTATAAACAGTTATTAAAGGTATTTTTTCACTGATCACAAAGTCAAAGAAAAACTTTTCTCCTTCTATAAGAAATGTTGTATAAAAGAGTGAAATATGTTTACTCTTTTGTAAATATAGCTGGTTGAAAATTAAAGATAATGTTAAGCAAAAACAACATAGGTTTTATATGGTTTTTGTAACATTTTGGAGTGAAAATAAAAATTTACCAAGTGCAATGGTAAAACAAAATATTTTTATTGAAAATTATTATGATGATTAAAAATTTTAAATATTGTTGTAACATGTCTTTTAACTGTTATGATATATATGTTTTGCATTTTCTTTTTCATCATTATTTTAAGAGTCCTGTTAATTAGTGCTTCTTGATTAAGAAATTAATAATTTATTTAGTTTCTATGAATATAATTTTTTTTATTTTAGATCTTATGCTTATAAATATAATTTTAATCTCTATATA
>Ga0123341_1003279_pt1 | contig 13794 bp, 16 predicted proteins | sample Turbeapinknodule_FD_89959 | JGI IMG/M metagenome (GOLD analysis project Ga0123341, IMG submission 89959) | Root nodule microbial communities of legume samples collected from Mexico - Turtle bean Mexico pink nodule | ecosystem: Host-associated > Plants > Roots > Nodule | place: Mexico: Nepantla... | reverse complement strand
CCGGCCGACCGAGGCACGCGAGGAAGAAGGAAACTCGAAGGACAAGACAACTAAGACTGAAGCAGACACCTTGTATCGACGTGGACCAACATTACTCAGTCCCCAATATCCATACAGGTACAAGAATATATATTTACGTTACAGTGTGGATCTAGAAATAAGAAATATATATCATATATACCATAATAATGTTATTAATTACTATAATTACGTAATTTCATTAATTAAAAAGTCAATAAAATAATCGACGACTTTGTAGAAAAAAATCAATATAATATTATCATGAGTTATCCGTTGGCGTGATAAAATTACATAATAATATAATATACGCTGCATAAAAAATAATATGATATAATTTATAATGTATAATATATATTGTTCTTAATTTCTTATATTTTCCCTTCCCAGCGTCTTTAAATAGCACTGAGCGCGGGCTTTTACATATTTGAGTGGGGTTTTGGAAAATTTTCTTAGCAAAAACCTTTTTCTTTTCTCATCTTCTTTCCTTGAACCCTGTGTTTGAGACTTTCAGAATCATTCACCATTATGTGTCTCTTCGACTACCACCGTTTCGATCAAGAACTCCTTCGCACCATCGCTTACGACGCTCTCGTTTGGAGCTCTCTCCACGGCCTCGTCGTTGGTGATTACTCCTCTCAGGTAACTCTTCCACCATTTTCTTTTCTGATTTCTTTGATTCCCTTTGCTTCTTTACAATGTATCATGCCATAACCTAAATCAATGGATGCAGGGATCAGGGAGCGTTCCTGGCGTGGGATTGGTGCATGCTCCGTTTGCATTGTTGCCGACGCCGTTTCCCCAAAACCAGTGGAGACAAGCCTCTGAATTGGCTCCTATATTCAATGAACTCGTTGATCGTGTTAGCTTGGATGCACCCTTTCTCCAACACGCTCTCTCCAGGTTAACCCTCCGTCAACTGTTTCTTGTTACGTTCTGCATGCATTTTAGGGTTTATATATGATTCTATAATATAATATACACGCGCACTTTATTTGTTTGTGTGCATTGATATTTTTGTCTCTCTTTCTAATCCAAGAACTAAGGAAGCGGATGAATTCACCTCTAGACTCTTGGACATTCATTGCAAGATGCTACAGATTAACAAAAAAGAGGTAACTGTTGTTTGTGGACATTTACAGAAAACACAAATCTTACATATAATTTTTCCTTACTTTAAGCAATTTTCTTGGTGATGTGATGTGAGACAACGGGAATTGTCTTGTTATTTTTGGTCTGCCACATTTTTTTTTGCAGGAAATACGATTGGGGTTACATCGGTCAGATTATATGCTTGATGAAAAGACTAATTCACTTCTGCAAATAGAACTGAACACCATTGCCTCTTCATTTGCCGGCCTTAGTAACCTTGTGACTGAACTTCACAGGTAAATGTTGCTGTGTTACACATATTTACAATGCTATCACCTAATGGTAAGAGGTTTTATTTTGTTTCATTGCAGTTATGGGTTTGTTTAATTTAAATTCCCGAATTCTCATTGTTCATACATGTATTTATATTTTTGTCATGCATTTGAAGTTTGTAAAGTGGTTTAAAATCAGAAGTTATTTTCTATTTCAATTCCTTTGTCCAACCCTTTTCCTTTCTTTTTATATATTGGTCGTGTGAATAAGTTATTAAAAAAATCCATCTTATTATATATGTATAAACTTTTTTATACTAAATGTTAAAAACATTATGACTGGATGAATTTTTCAAAATCCTTGTTTATATTAAAATTTTATTTAAAAATCTGCACTCATATTCTAATAACCTATTTAAGTTTTTTTATTAACAAAAACAAATAAATAATAAAGGTATTTCACAAATACTTCAACATTTGTACAAGTAAACTTAAGACTTCAAACTCTCTATAACTTCAAACTCTCTATAAGAGAGTTTCAAATCAAAACAACACCATCCAAGTCTTCCACTACCTCTCTATAACAGAATTTCAAATCATTACAACACCATCCAATGTCTTTTATTACCACACCTAATACTTGTTTGATAGATTTCATGAAAACCAACTCTTCAAGACATTAGTTGAAATAAGAAAAACTAACTAGATGAACTTTGGAAAAAACTCAACTCACGATTATATCTATAAGAAAATGATATATAAGAATGATGATTCATTAATTATGTGGTGATCCATTAATTATGAAATTCTATCATTAATAAATTAATTACATATAATTTCGTATAATTACATCTAATTTGATAATTATTATTTCTTTAATAATATCTTTAATTACATTATTATGAAGATTTCAATGTGATTTATTCTTATATTGTATAAGGGTTGAAACACTCCTAAAATGTCCCATTAATTTATTTAATTTTTTTTAAAAAAAATAAAATTGATTCACGACATCTTTAATCCTAGTAATTTTAAAATTTAAAAAGTGTTTTTTTTGTGTGTTTAGATAGACTTTAGAAATCACCAAATCTGACCCACTGCTCATTTGCGTCCTTAGCTATAACAAGTGAAGGAACTACTTTCCTACATTGCAATCAGGAAGTACACGCACAGACCTTTCTTCATTTTGTTCTTTTACTTGTTTACAATTTTTGTTAATTTGAAATAAATGATATTTTAGTTTCATAAATTTTTTTATCAAATTAAAATTTTCTGTTTTTTGAATTAAAAAAATTTGGTCGTTTTCTGATTCTCTTCTCATAAGACTGTAATGCTCATTTTTTTTATGATCTGACTTTTAACTCTTAATTGTGAAAGTCTGTAATTTTTTGAATTGTTTAATTTACTTATTTTTAACTACTTTGTGTATTCATATTATAAAAGTTATAAATAATTTATCATGTACTTATGATATTTTAGTATAGCTGCTATGCTATATCAGATATTTTGGTTGTTTATGCTGTGCCGTTGTATAGGATTAAAAAATATATATTTGAAATTATTCATAGTAATGTATTTTAGTTTTAATAAAATTTGTATTCTAAAGAAATATCTTATATTAGTTTTTTTTTTATCAGCAAAATCTTATATTAGTTCGTCATTTTCTAGATACATACTTTCTCGCCATGGAAAAGTGCTTGGACTTGATTCCAAAAGTATTGGTGCCAACGATGCTGTTAATCAAAATGCAGAGGCCCTGGCTAAAGCTTGGAGTGAGTATAATAACCCCAGGTCAGTTCAGGAAAAAATAACCTTTAACTTTCTCTTGATTTTTTTATGCTGCTTTTGATTCATTATGTTTTCTTTATATCCATGTAGGGCTGTGATTATGATTGTTGTTCAAGCCGAAGAACGAAACATGTACGATCAGCATTTTGTCAGTGCAGTTCTGAGAGAAAAATATCCTTTTCTGAATAGTGATAAATAATGTCAACAGAAAAATGTTCATTTTACTATATATAGTTTTAGAGCTCTTCTATTTTCATAATTTGTGAAATTAAATGTGATACCAAGGGATATAAAGGAATGCTTTTATATGTAAAGAAAGCTATATATTTGTGTTGTGTTATTGTCCTTAGCTTTATAACACGCACAATATTACAAGTATACGGAAAACATTGGCAGAAGTAGATGAAGAAGGGGAAATTTTACCTGATGGAACGCTTTGTGTGTATGTAATTAACCTTCACCCACAAAAATAAAAACTGAATTTTCAGCTATTGTTTGTGGTTTAATTTAATTACATTATATTTGAGTGTGAAGGAGTATACATAATTTTTGCAGGGATGGACGGGAAATTTCAGTCATTTATTTCCGTGCTGGCTATACGCCAGTTGACTATCCTTCAGAATCTGTAAGAGTGACATGAATTCAGTTTTTGTATAAGGCATTTCTTTTTCATCAGTTTTTTTCAAAATCAGTTTTTTAATAAAATTGGCCTTCATCAAAATATACAACCATGTCTACTTTTGTATATCTAGATGACATCTAGTTTCCTTATTCTATGACCATAATATTGTTTCTTGTTACGCTTTTATTATCTTGTAATATTAGTGAGCCTTCTAGCTTCACTTTGACATATATATGTTGCTAAAAAATGTAGGAATGGAAAGCTAGGCTACTGATGGAACAATCTTCTGCTGTCAAGTGTCCTTCTATTTCCTATCATCTGGTTGGCACAAAAAAGATTCAACAGGAACTTGCAAAGCCCGGTGTTCTTGAGAGGTACCTTTTCTTACCAAGTGTATGATGAACTATTTTGAGTAGTCATATAAGATAAGATTATACTTAAAGATCTGTTTTCCCATCCATACGTTGCTCTGTAGGTTGGTTATGATATGATTGTACCCTCTAGGAATGATATGTTTGCATCTGAGGTATTGAAATTGGATGGAGGGAGTTCGCTATCAAAAGCTCATGTTGTCCATAGGGCAGATCCTAATTTGGGAATGTTTCGATTGAAGAGTTAGACTAGTCAGTTGGTAGAAGTTGTCATTGACTCAGGCTCTACTAATGATAGGGATGAAAATTCAAAAACTTTTCCAGAGTGGCTCATGGAAAGACTTGATGTTAACAGAAGAAATCAGTAAATTAGGATGGGGAAGCTTTGATTTGATGCGTTTTCCTCATTTTTCATTTTTTTTATTTGGTTTCATGTACGGGTGGGCATGGATAGGATTTTCCAAAATCAAATCCAAATAAATGGATTGGATTTAAAATCCTTATCCATTTTAACTAGATCAAATATATTTGGATTTTTTTAAAATGCATTTAAGGTGGATTAAATCTAGATTAAATCCACTTTTTTAATTATATTAAATCCATTTTATCAATTACATTAAATCCATTTTGACACACAGAGACTAACTGCTCGAACTGGGCCTAAGCCGATTTAACCTGGACACAGACCAACTCGGCTCTACATCGGTCCCGACCCTAAGCCGATTTAACCTGGACACAGACCAACTCGGCTCTACATCGGTCCCGACCCAAACGGCTCGACATCGGGCCCGAACGGCTATACATCGGCTCGGGCCCAAACAACTCGATATCGGCCTGAGCTGAACGACTCAACATCGGCCCAGGCCCGCTCGGCTCGACATCGGCCCAGGCCCGCTCGCCTCGACATCGGCCCGCGCCCGCTCGCCTCGACATCGGTCTGGGCTCGCTCCGCTCGACATTAGTCCCGGCCCGCTCACTGGCCCGGCTATGAACGGCTCAAAATCGGCCCTGACTCGCACGATTTAACATCGACCCGAGCTCAAATGACTAGATATCGGCCTAGGCCCGCTCGGCTCGACATCAGTTCGGGCTCGCTTGGCTCAATATCGGCCCAAGCGACTCGACATTGGCCCAAAATGACTCGGCTTGACTTTGGTCTGAAATGACTTAGCTTGACTTTGGTCCATATCGACTCAATTTGACTTGGGCTCGGACGACCCAGCTCGACGTGGACTTGGGTCGACTTTGCTCAACCTGGGCCTGAATTGTCTTAGCTCAACCTGGATCGGGCCAAGTCAAAATCTAACCCAAAATACAATTTGGATAATCCAAAAATGTATCCAATCCATATCCAATTAAATGGATTGGATTTAAAATCCAAAAATATGGATTTGGATTTGAGATAAATCCATTTAAATGGATCAAAACTAGTATGAATTTGAATAATTATGAATTGAATTTTGTAATTTGGATTTTTTGCCCACCCTTAATTTCATGTTTCCTTTTTTATGGAGGATATCAGAGCTACCCTTATACTTCCTATTTTGGTTTAGGGAATACAACTTTTGTTGTATGTATGTACTGAAAAACGTTTTATAACTAAATCCTTGAATTAAAACTGTGAACAGGTTTCTTGAAAACAAAAATGACATTGTTAAACTGCGTAAATGCTTTGCTGAGTTGTGGAGTTTGGATGATTCAAGTATTCTTACAAAAGCAATTGAAAAGCCAGAGTTATTTGTGATGAAGCCCCAAAGATAAGGAGGAGGTCTAACACTACCTAAACTTTGATTCAACCTACTGCCTTACTTTATTGAAAAAATTAAACATAGGGGAAGATACTTATATGACAATCTATTTTTCAGGAAACAATATTTATGGTGATGATGTGAGGGAGACCCTCCAAAAGTTGCAGAAATCAGGTTCTCAAGAAGATGCAGCTTATATCCTTATGCAGAGGATATTTCCAACTATTTCTGCAGCAGTTTTGATGCGTAATGGATGTTTGAGTAAGGATCATGCCATTTCAGAACTAGGGATATTTGGTACTTATTTAAGGTACATTTGCTTGATCACCTGACTATAACAGTGCTGAGTTTAAATTTGTTTTAACTTGATATTCATGCACTGAAATATGCAGGAATAAGGATAAGGTTATCATTAACAAACCAAGTGGCTATTTGATGCGTACAAAAATGTCATCATCTGATGAAGGTGGGGTTGCATCTGGTTTTGCAGTGCTAGATAGTCTATACTTGACTTGAGGGAACCAACAATATATATATATATATATATTGAAGAAGCTTATAGAAGGAACGTTAACTTGATGAAATGCATTTGTCACTAAGAAATGCTAGCAATCTGACGCTGATTTTATTTAATAACCCGGGTCCAATCTTTATTAGCGGGACCAGTAGAAAATTCATTCATCAATAAAAGAAAATGCAATATTGCTTATATCATATTCGTATCTTTAAAGTGGCCAGTGAAGCTTCCACCGACCACCATAATACCTGAAATGAATGAAATGCACCGGTTTTTCACCAGTTGTGGATCTGAGACTGTCATTTGATAAACAAGGATTGTGCTATTGTCTTTACTTTGAAAAGCTTTGGCATATGGCATTGTTGGTATTGAACTAATTTATGAAAAAAATGAAGTAAACAAGGATCAAGTTGCTAAATGAAGTAGTAAAACACTAAACCTGTTTCAATGGGATAGCTGACCTTTCTGAAATCATCACAAGAGACCAGTGTATTGGCTATGAAAGCTATGTTACAATTATCATTAGCTAATGATGGTTAATTCTTAATTTTGTTTTGTCACTCCACCCATATTCACGAGCTCGATTTTCCCACAGTGCTGTGAGCCGGCGTTCTTCAATGAGCTCGGCCTCTGCCCTCTGCCTTGCTTCTTCACAAGTTTCCATCCCAATGTTGCACTTTTCTGCTTCCTTCTGGTATTGTGAAAAGGTTTTCCTGGCATCCATTACTAACCTTTTGGTGTGTTCCAAGCTCTCGTTGGCCACTACTTTCTGCAAATTTAGCTCCTCGGATAGCATTGTCAGTAGACCCTTGTTCATTTCCTCATTCAAAACAGGATCATGTTTACCACAATCTGCACTTGCAATTTCGTGGTATACATGAGTCAAGCTTGATATTAAAAACTAAAAACCCATGATGCATCAAAGTAAATAAGCGCAGAATAAAGCAAATTGTTTTGTGAAACGTTTCAACAAGAAATGCAGGAGATAAAGTTACCAGAAATTGAGCCATTGGCAAGTCCTGCAAAAGTGAACAACATGGTTGAGAAATAAACCAATGTATTAAAGAATGTGACAACCATATATGCAAAACTAATAAACAAAACTCTGGGAGTAAATGCAAAGGTTTTTGATAGAAAAACTTTCCTCAATTTTTTGTGGAAGACAACTAAAACTGGAAAATAATACTTGTATGTGTAATCTTCGAACTCCCACCATGTCTAACGAAGTATATGGCAACACAAAATACAGTTATGGCAGCAGGCTTAATATTAGCTAATTTCCCAATGCCCCAATTTTCTTTGGTTCTTCCCTTTTTAGGACCAAAGGTAGATCCAAGATTTCAAGTTTACCAATTGAACTTCCTAACACTAAGATGTGTGGATGGAATAGCAGAAATAAGAAAACTTTAGCTTTCTACATTATTAAAGATATAGTGGTTCTAATTCTTTCTACGAAGTCAGTGCATTTTTCTGATGATTTTCTTTTCAAAAAAGGTTACAAAGTGCAGAAGTCAGTTCCTCTGCAAACTGTTGCAGATGTGCAACTCCAGATTGAGAATAGCGCAGCACTGGCAACAATAAATGCTAACTAATTACGATACCTACTCTCTATGCACATACCATTTTCCATTTTCAAACACACAAGGGTTACTTTTGTCTTTTTCTTGTCATTGAATCAAATCAAAGTTGTTTCTTTTTTTGACCTCAAGACCAAAATTGCTACATTACACAGTAACTAAAAAAGGAAACTTACCCAAAGGATCGAGGAGATATTCCGCTGAAGAGCAGTAACAATCACATGGAGGACAAGAGGATCGAGGAGATGAACTCTTCTTCACCAGCGACCGAGACGGTGGACCAACCGTGAACACAAAAAAACACACACTCATCCAAACAAAAACCCACCTCAAAACACCTTGAGGACAAACCTTTTGCTCTGGTAGGTGAACCCTCCACACCCTCATTACAAACTAAAAGCAGTTTCTTGAACAATGCTTGATATAGATGGCTCGTGCAACGGTGCAACACTCACACTGCCATTTCAAGATCTTGGTCAGTGAGAAGAGCGAGCAAGGAACACTTTCTTGGATACTGAGATAAACAAACGGTGTGACTTGTGAAGTTGTGAGAGAACACCACCTTTAACAAGCGGAAAATTCTACAAAATGAGATCATAGACGCTGAATTTGACTGTAGAACACAATGATTGACGAAGAACACTTCAGTTTCATAAACTATCACACACAATCTCTCGCTTTTCAAAGTGAGTGGAAGACAATGTCTACTTTGTCTTTCGGGAAAATTAAAGGAGACCCAGATCCCGGAAAAGTGTAAAGATGGTGTCTTTATGGGGTTCGCAAAATGGGAATCTGTTGCTGAAGAGTGGGGAAGAAACTACATAATGAGGAAGAAAAAGAGTGGTAGTGTTGCGGCTTTAGGATAATCAAGAAGGTTGCTTTAATGATTGGGTTGGTTTGTTTTGTTTAAATGAGAACGGTAACCTTGACCTTTTTAAACACTGTGTTAACCAATGGTAGCTTTTGTTACCTTATGCTTATGCCCCGTTTGGTTACTCTCAACTCAACACCCATGTATGACTTTAAATTGAGTTATCATCTATTCTTCAGCGACTAAACAACCGTATATACCCTGCAATTTAGGAACGGCTCAACTGATAGATTCTTTGTTGCTACTCAGATAGATACCTTCCACTTGGTCTGTGCTGCACGTACATTGCTGCAAAAACTTCGGAGTGTTACGATAAAGACAAAGGCAAATCGAACGTTGTAGGTTTTCACAGTACCGTCTTAGTTTAAGGATTAGTGACTTCAAAAGCTTAACTCGTAGTTTTTAACGATATGTTAAACATTTTCCTAAGAAAATTATTAAATATTTTATAATAAAAATTGTTAAAAGAGAAAGGCAAGTTATATTATACTTCATATGATTGTTACTTCATTCATAATTTCAATTTTTTCTCGTTCAAAAATAAATTAAAAATTGTTATTCAAATCTCTATTATATGTTTTAATAAATATAAATATAAATATAATAATTAAGAATATGTTTATTAGTGGTTAATTAACTTTAAATATAAAATATTATATTATTTCGACCCATCTATTAAATATTCTTTATAGTTGTAGTGGTATCAAATAAGGGATACTCATTACCTTAAGATGCAAACACTGGAACAACTAATTAATTTGTGTGAACAACGAACTTTAATATAGCAAAGAGTTGGTCGAATAGTCGAATTTAATGGTGAGATGGGAAGAAGCACGTCTTCTTAGAAAGCATTTATGGAACACCCACCCTAATCCCTAAACCCTTAACAAAACCATCACTCAAAAGAGAAAAACAAATTCAATTCATTTTTACTTTAACTATTTCGAAGCTCACTTAATGCCACCGACCAACTTTTAAAGTAGATTCTATTTTCATGTCATCGGATTCTATATAAAAACCTAAAAAGAAAGATAAAAACCAACTAAATGAGTATTAATTAGTATTTTCTATATGGTTTATATTTATTTACTTCTCAAATACTTTACATATTTCTTATGAATGAAAAAACATTACGAGTTAATATTATATTTAATAAATAAAAATATTAAGTATATTATGATGTCTGGTAGTTCTACTTGTATCCAAGAAAATGAAATCGGCTGCAGTGAGACTCAGCAATTAAATGGTTACAGCCTTTTTTTTCTCTCTTTATTGTTTATTAGGTCTAGCTACCATATCAATATTAAAATAATAACTATTTATCATTAATACACACTTAAATTTGAAATAAGTTTAGTTTTTATTCACAGAAATTGAAATTGATATTTTAGACGATTTGGGCAAATATCTCAGGACTTAACCATATTTGCAATTCTTTCTCTTTTTTTCATGTCATTGATTCTTAGAGTCCACTTTTTTATTTTTCACACAAACCTTCTCTACATGATTTCTAGGTTTTTTTTGTACATGAACATGTATATATGAGTACAAATCCAGAAGAGTTTTTCATATCATGATGAGAGATCCAGAATGAAATCCAATATTCACAAACAACAACAATGAAAAAGTGAGTACAAAGTCGAGAAACTCTGTATATTAGGCTCTTCTAAATTCTGTGGTGTTGTTATAGTACAGGATGCATGCATTATGCATTCACAAAGCAACCATTCCTTACAATTGAATGCCAAGCTTATGATTAGAGCAGCTAACTAACAACGAACAACCGTTAATCACCTTGTCCTTTTCCTTCTTAACTTCCCTCTTTTTTGGAAAAAAAAATTTCTTTGTCAAAGAAAGAAAGGAACAAAAAGAAAGAACAACTTACTGTTCAACAAATGTTGACTACGAATCTCCAACCCAGAAGAAGCTAACTAGGCACACTATGAATGCACAATCAAAGAATTTGTCTCCTCAAGTTTATCCACATTGTCATCATCAGAGTCAGGAAGATGATCAAAAAAAGAATCAATGTACCAAGAACATCGATCGTTCCATTCACCCTTGCTGGCACAGGCTCGCGATTTCTGATCAGCTACCATATCAGGAGAGAGACCCCATTCAAGCAGTTCTTCGTCATCGTGATGAACTGCCAAGCTGTACTCTCCACCACTCCCCAACTGTATCACACGGAACTCACCGTTTTCAAGATTTCTCAGAAGCTCAAACTGTTCAACTGTCCACTTGAACCACTTCATCATGAAAACACGAGATGCCAGTCCATGTGACACAATTATCAAATTCAGATCATCAGAAGGATCGTGGTTAAGCCTGTTCATGTCAACATCCCTCCACAGAGATTCAAGGAAACCTGCAAAACAAGACAATATATATGTCTGAAATTAACACCACAGGGATAAATGAAAAACAATCTGCAAAACATAATTGTTAAATAATCTAAAGCCGTGCAGAACGAGTCATCAGCAACACCCCCTACTTTAAAAATTAGTCTTTTTGTTCTAGGATGTCATGTAACTTTCACAAGATACAATCTTCTCCAAGTCAGAAATATTACAGCATAATGAACCTAAATCTTCTTTTGCATCTTTTAATTCATTATATCTGAACCAGAAAAAAATTAGTCACAGTCTGAACAAAACAGCCCATTGCTAGTTTCAAACTTACACTATAATCAATCCACACGACACTCCATTCAAAATATAGTAAAATTTCCATTTCCAGTGTGAGTGAGACACCACAACTCCAGACCAACTTCTCGTTACATTGTTGGATTGATAAATGAAGATGAATTATAATAGATAATAATGAAACATATTCCATTGTTCACCTTCAATTTTATTTACCTCCAATATAAGAGTGCCAATAATTTTATTCCACTCCATATGAACATGAGCTTTTCACATTCCATGCACCGACACCACCATCCAATAAACAAATTGTCACATGAAGTAAGTTCACAGATTGTTCCACAACCAGTTAAAAATACACCTACCACGATTTCATTTTGAATTAATTAACAGTGTAATTAAACCCGTATTCCATTCCAATGCATTTCCTCTTAACTTTTTAATCTCTTTTGTTCCATCCAAACAAATAGCCCCTGAAATCCTCAGCCTATTTACCTAATTCTTTTCTTCAAACATTTTAATCAATAATTCTTATTCTGTCTCCATACATATACATCCAGCCCTAACTATTCCGAAAATTGAAGTTAATTCTAGGAAACGACGAGAAGCATTTAATTTTGATTTGGCGACAGGAGAGAGAACAAGCGAGCGATAGAGAAAGAAAGAGAGAGAGAGAGAGAGAGAGAGAGAGCGTACTGGAAACGCGATCGAAGACGTCGGCGGCGGATTCTCCTTCTGGAAAGCGATAGAAGAATCTGCCGAAGCGTTGGCGAGCCTCCTTGATGACGTTCATGCGATCCTGCACCTGGAAGTTGCCGAAGTCCTGTTCGCGGATGCGGCACTCTTCCCTGACCCCGATGACGCGCTTCTTGGAGAAGGAGCGACCAATCTCCCGGAGCGTGGATCTAGTGCGCGCGTAGGGGGAGACGTAGAAGTAGACGCGCCAATTGGTGGAGCCTCCGCCAGCGACGGCGTGGCGCATGCGGGCCCCAGCGAGTTGCGCCTGTGCAATCCCCTGCGCTGTCAACTGGATCTTAGGGTCCGGCGTGGTGTCGTATGTGGCGGGATCGTTGTTCCCTTGCGACTCCCCGTGACGCACCAGAATTATTCTCTTTGGTAACACTCCTCCTCTGGGACCATCCCTCTCCCTCATTGCCCCAACACTGCTTTTATTTTATTTTAATTACCCTTCCCTCTCTCTCTCTCTCTCTCTTCTTCCCCTGGGTTTATCTCTCCTTTCTTCTGCCTTCCCACCACCCTACTTCCCTGCATTTTATTTTAAATCACTCTCTCTCTTTCTTTCTTTCTTTCACTCATATAACATCTTTTTTTTTTCTTTTAAATACATTTTATACTTAAACTCATTTAATTGTATGAACAAATATTATTTATTGTAAGATTATAGATTTATTTTTTTCTCAGTGGTCTAAAAACATGCTGTATATATCCTAAGAAAAATGTTATTTTGACATTAAAGGGTCAAATGAGATTTAAATCTTAGTTTTCACAACCTTTGACGTACTCAAATAGGAGTTTCTTGTAATGAAGCTGTTTATTTCTTAGTAAAGGTTTTGAAATAGGTCATTATCGATTAATTTTATACTACATTTAGTTAGTAAAAAAACATGGGTTATATATAAGCATGGCTTATAAGTACGAAAGGGTATTTATAAGTGTTCTCAGTCGGGTATTGGGACCTAGAAAACGATTGTTTTGCTCTTTCACTCGGTCGTCTGGTAGCACATGTTCGGATGATACCTGTAAAAGACACTCCGACAATCAAATCAGTCAAAATGTCGGCACTAAGTCGACAATGTGTTATCACATGACTTTCCATATCGTGGGTGAGTGATAAAATGATTCGAGATTCTGACCGACATCCGACTATGCTAGTACAATAAGCATGAGTTGCTAAATAATTTGGTTATTAACATTTTGGTATCAGAGTTTTGAATTGTTATGGTGAAAAATATTCTTATTTATGAGTTAGGAAGCTGTTTAATTTTGTTCAAAATAAAACATTAATCCTCCTATAAAAAAAACTTTTCTTTTAATTTATTGATTTAATTTAATTTTGCCAAAAAAGAAATTGGAGATACGGGGAATCGAACCCCGTGCCTCTCGCATGCGAAGCGAGCGCTCTACCATATGAGCTACATCCCCTTGTTGTTCAATTCGCAGACTACCTTTCTTCACAGAATTAAAATGTTAAAACCATTTTGCATATTCGAAAATTTCGGTTGAAATTAATATATTATGTATAGTATTTATTT
>Ga0123341_1003278_pt1 | contig 13797 bp, 6 predicted proteins | sample Turbeapinknodule_FD_89959 | JGI IMG/M metagenome (GOLD analysis project Ga0123341, IMG submission 89959) | Root nodule microbial communities of legume samples collected from Mexico - Turtle bean Mexico pink nodule | ecosystem: Host-associated > Plants > Roots > Nodule | place: Mexico: Nepantla... | reverse complement strand
AAGTTCAACGGTGGTTTTTTATTTTGTAGTTTGCTTTAGAATATGTAAAAGCACTTTTGTCTGTGAGTTGAACACATTTTTGTTTGTTGTTTAACGGTCACCTGCTACGTCTTCTATAAGGGAGCGTTGTAACGTAAACCATCGATATTTGATTTCGTACGGATTACGTTTTTTATTTTTCATTTTTAATTGAATATCTCTTTTAATTTAATATTTCAAAAAATAAAATTTCAACATTCCTTCTGATTTTTTCTTAATTTCTTAACCAGTGTTTTAAGACACTACTCAACCCGATTCATAATATTATATTATAATTTAACAATTAATGAAGAGTTGAAGATTATTGGAATAATTTACATTATATTAGTTCAACGGTCATATACATCATGCTGCATCTTACTTACAACAACTACTTATTTATTTCTCTCTACACAATTTTAATTTGATTTTTACTTAAATAATTGTTTATAGATTTTCAAAGAAGAATACATTTAAATATATTTTTGCTAACTTGAATTTTTTTATTTTCGTCTAGAATTTTTTTTCTAGTCCTCACATTCAATATAATTATTGAGTTTTTTTTTTATCCTTCAATATATCCTCAAGTCGATCTAAATATACATAATTTTTGCAATTTCTAAACACTAGAAATAAAATAAACACTGAAATAGCAACATTAAATCTACAACTCCAGAAAAAAAAAAATACTTAACCCTAGCTAATGAACAAATTTTTTTATAAGAACAACTTAATAAGATGATCAGATAAAAGTTCACAATGATTAGAAGAAGAAAAAGTAATTCAATGACACTTTTAGCTGATATCAATAGTTAATTATGAGTAACCAATTATATTATGGGTTATACTTTAAAATAATAGTTAGATAAGAATAAGTCTTTCTAAACCCTCTAACAAGTTCTTCCTGCTACTTTTCTTTAATTGGTACAGTAGATAAATAAATATATTGAGCCATTTATGTTTTCTTAAGATGTTAAATATTTTTTTTATCGAATATTGTTTATAAATATTAAGATGATTTATACAAGAATATATCATTGAATATTAAACAATACATTGAAAACTACAGAGAGAAAAAGAGGTTTAACAAAGCGAAGAAAAAAGTTCCTCAATTTGAATAAGCTTGGAATCCATCATCCATTATTTTCCAACCAAACCGCAGCCAAACACAAACCAACAAATGAAAAAAATACACAACTATTTATAATTTATAGAATGAATGTTTACACTTTATAGAATTGTTAACTCTGCTTTTCATTTTTAATATTTTTGACTGAAGATTTTTCTATTAAGTGGCATCAGAATATAATTAACATGTTCATTTTTTTTCTTTTGGTTCAATAAATTTTATATGTGTGTGTATATTACACATCACTTAATTATTATTGTATTGACAGTCATATACAAATTCTGCAGTTTTATAAGAGAGAAAAAAACTATTTAAGCTTAAATTATAAATGTATAATTTACCTACTCAATACTTAATTACATAGCTTTGAAGTGTGAGAAGATAAATGTGGTTTTACCATTGCTTAACCAAACACAAGGATTAAAAAGCATTATTCTAAAGTCAAGTTGGGAGGTGAAAGAAGCTTAGTTTGGTTCATATAAGAGACAACAAGCATTGCAGGAAGCAATGTCACAATTCCCCTTCTCTTCCTCACAAACAATGTCTTCTTCTTTTCTCTTCCCTCAAACTCAATCCACAGTCCTCCCAGACCCTTCAACCTACTTCTCACCAAACCTCCTTTCATCTCCACTCCCCACAAACTCTTTCTTCCAAAACTTTGTTATTCCAAATGGCACAGTGCCTGAGTACTTTCATCCCTACCACATTCAGTCCTCAAACTCCTCACTCTCTGCCTCCTACCCTTTTCTCTTCTTTACAGCAGCTGTGTTGTACCAAGTTTTTGTCCCAGATCTCACCATCTCTGCCTCTCAGACATACTCAAATGCACAAAACCGTGTAATCTCTTCCTACAGTGACCTTGGTGTCACTTTGGACATTCCCACTTCCAACCTCAGGTTCTTTCTTGTCAGAGGAAGCCCTTTCATAACTGCTTCTGTCACAAAGCCAACCTCTCTTTCCATCACAACCGTGCACACCATACTTTCTTTGTCTTCCTATGATGACAACACCAAGTTTATCCTTCAGCTTAACAACACTCAGACATGGCTCATATACACCTCCTCCCCAATCTATTTGAACCATGCTGCTTCTCAGGTTTCATCCAAGCCATTTTCTGGCATCATCCGTATAGCAGCTTTGCCTGATTCCAACCCCAACAATGTCGCAACTCTTGACAAGTTCAGTTCTTGTTACCCTGTGTCGGGTGATGCAGCACTCAAGAAACCTTTCCGTGTGGAGTATAAATGGCAAAGGAAAAGGTCAGGGGACTTGCTCATGCTAGCTCACCCTCTTCATGCCAAGCTTCTATCACATGATTGTAACGTTACCGTTCTGCACGATTTTAAGTATAGAAGTGTTGACGGTGATCTTGTTGGTGTTGTTGGAGATTCTTGGGTGTTGGAAACGGATCCTATTCCTGTCACATGGCATTCTAAAAAAGGCATCGATAAAGAGTCATTTGGTGAGATTATCTCAGCGCTTAATAAGGATGTGAAGGAGCTAAATTCTTCTGCAATAACAACACAGTCATCTTATTTCTATGGGAAGCTTGTTGGAAGGGCTGCAAGGTTGGCCTTGATCGCAGAAGAAGTGTCTTATCCTAAAGTGATTCCCAAGATTAGAAATTTTTTGAAGGAAACCATTGAGCCCTGGTTGGATGGAACTTTCAAAGGGAATGCTTTTCTATATGAAAGAAAATGGCGTGGACTTGTTACTAAACAAGGCTCCACGGATTCAACTGCTGATTTTGGGTTTGGAGTGTATAACGATCACCATTTTCATTTGGGGTACTTTATTTATGGAATCGCAGTTCTTGCAAAGATTGACCCTGCCTGGGGCAAACAATACAAACCGCAAGCCTATTCACTTGTGACAGATTTTATGAACTTGGGCCAAAGATATAACACAGATTATCCGCGCCTTAGGTGTTTTGACCTTTACAAGTTACACTCTTGGGCTTCAGGGCTGACTGAATTTGAAGATGGAAGGAATCAGGAGAGTACAAGTGAAGCTGTAAATGCCTACTATGCAGCAGCATTGATGGGTCTAGCTTATGGTGATAGCCGTCTTGTTGATAGTGGATCAACACTGTTAGCATTGGAAATTCGTGCTACACAAACATGGTGGCATGTAAAAGTGGAAGACAACTTGTATGAAGAAGAATTTGCAAAAGATAACAGGATAGTGGGTATTCTGTGGGCTAACAAGAGGGACAGTAAGCTATGGTGGGCTCCTGCAGAGTGCAGAGAGTGTAGGCTTAGTATCCAAGTTCTACCCTTGTTGCCTGTCACTGAGACCTTGTTCTTTGATACTGTTTATGCCAAGGAGCTTGTGGAATGGACACTGCCTTCTTTGAAGAACAAAACAAATGTAGAAGGCTGGAAGGGATTCACCTATGCCTTGCAAGGAATTTATGATAAAACTACAGCATTAAAGAAAATAAGAATGTTGACAGGTTTTGATGATGGAAACTCATTCAGTAATCTCCTATGGTGGATTCACAGCAGATAAGGGAGCAATGTAGATAAGTTTTTGAACAAGTTCTTGCAATCTTACTCTTCAATTTGATCCTTGTCAACGCGTTTTGCTCACTGTAATTTACGAAATTCTACATCAGTCATTGTTAATGTGGAGAGGTAAATTTAATATTTAATAATTTTCAAGAATTTTACATACTTTGCAGTTTAGCAGATTTTTCCTACTGTAATTTGAGGTTCAGTTCCCTGTATTTTTTAACAGAATTTCTAGAGCAGACAAAACTCTTTTTATGTTTGGCGTCAAGTGATGATGGAGCCTAGTGAACCTAATTAACAAATGATGTTCAAGCTTATTTATTTCACAGCAGCACTTCAATGCTTTTAATGAAAACTGAGTAGTTTTAATTTTCAATAGAGTTTTGAAGGTGAATTTAAATGATCCAAATTGAATGATAAGCCAACCTCATAATACCAGTATAAAACTCTTCTAAACAAGAATTATGTCTAAACCACTCATCAACTAGTCCAAACTGATTAAACGTTTTGTTACACCAAAAAGATCTGAAAATCTGATATATTGTGTTGAGAAAAGTAACATTAGACACACAATTCATAGAAAAATCTTCACACATTCTTTGTGGTTCACTGGACAATGCTTGAGTTGGAACAAAAATATTAATAATTCATGTAATTGATCCCCATTCAACTTCGGTAAGAATCTCCAAGAGTATATTACCAAGGTAGAGAAGCCAGAGACATGCACAGTTTGTTCAGAATTTGGCTTAGCTACCAGAAGTGTTATTGAGAGATTGCAGAACTGAGATTCAATAAACAAGTTAGAGCTTTCATTAGCAACTTAAGCTCGCTTCCTAATTCAATAATATGTAATAAAGAAATGATTGAGACAAATTTTTGGTCTAACAGTGCAACAACAGAAACAGAACTCAAAGTTATTGAACAAAAGAAATGAGATTAAGCGTGTGTTTAAATTAACTTAAAAAATTTCGTTATCAGTTCTAAAAACAAACTTAAGTGTGATATCTTGAATCAAAATTAAAATTTCATCCTGATAATTAGTGTCAGCTTTTATCAAGCAAGTTATTGAAGTCAGAGTAGAACTCTAACTTTAAGGATTAGAACCCAAAAAGCATCTAATATATTATTATGTTTGTTGTCCACTTATGTATCCAAAGAAATATCTATATAAAACATAATTAGAAGAAAAATAAATCTTATTCTTGTTTGTGTGCACACTTTAAAACTGTAGCATACATTACAACATACTATTTGCAGACAAATAGCATTGACAGATACTACCCAACACACACTGCCACCAAGCACCACGAAGCAGGCCACATTGAAAATTTTCCTTCCCCAATCACACGTTTCTTCAGTCATACAAATTATGTCATATTCACTAATTCATTCTCATGAAAAAGGAAGAGAAAACGCATGCACCTCTAGAATAATATTTTGAGACACACTTTATCATTAATTAAAGTAATAAAATCATAACTGGATTTCATTATTGAAAGAAATTATTCTCCCATTTGACATTCAACCAAACGGTTCAACCACGTCACGTGAAAAATAAGATTCTTCAATCATAATTTAGGATACATATTTTGTTGTCTAATTCTTCCATCGTTGTATCTAATCGATCCTTATACATTTGTGAAATTTATCATTTCAAAGTAAAAAAAGTGTTGAAAACAATTGCATTTCTCTTAGACCCAATCAGCAATTTTCCAATATACAAACACATCAAATGGGCTTTTTCTTCCTTTATCTCCATATTTTCGTTCCCTATCTTATAAATATGTAATTTTTTTTTATTATGCAATTTAAAATTTAAAAATGTTTCAAATCATATAATTTGGAAGAACTTTTGGATTATACACTGGAAGTTATTTTTTTTGTTTACATATTATACAAGTAATTTTTTTCTTAAAAAAAATCTCCTATACAATTTGAAAACTATTTTTTTCTTTAAAAGAAAGCTTCTAATTGTACAATCTAAATGACTTCTAAATGTGTATTCAAAAGTAAAAAATAACTTCTGTAGTTTGAAAGTAAAAATTACTCTGAAAGTCAAAGATGATTTCTGAAAACTAAAAATAACTTTTGAAATTTTCATACTTTAGAGGTGCAACACAAAATATATGGAGGTGGAGGAAGTAAAGAGCTTTAAGAAGGAAGGAGCCACAAAGTTCCCTGGACAATGCATTCATATTTTCTAGCTGCACCCATAAAATTTGAAATTCCAATTTTGCTCTTTTAAGAGATTATCAAATGCCTAAAATATCCTTAAATTTTTTATTTGAAATAAAGAAGTGAGAAGCTTGGTTCCCAAAATTGGGTTGAAAAGACCTTTTTAGAATAAGCAATCTAGAATATTTTTGTATATTTTACTTTTAAGAAAAGAGAATTCGAAGTTGATTTTTAAATAGAAAACCTATTAAAAAAGGAAAATCCAAAATGTTAGTTATATTCTAGAATATGAGTTTTAAAAGAAGAAATTTCACTTACAAATTTGAATTTCCGAAAGATTTTTTAAAAATTTATGAAAATATTTATGTCATTTTATCTCTATGATATAGTGTAGGTTGCAAAATGATATAGAAGAAAACAAAAATCACTTATGAATTGTATTTTTTAGAAAGCTAAAAGTTGTTGTATTTTTGTTTCAAATTATATTCCAAAATACAAATCCATAATGTATAATTCTAGAACGTGCACTTAAATTGTATTTCTAAATCTAGAATTATATTTTAAAGTGTACATTTAATGCATTAATATACTTCAAATTACATATTTCAAATTAATATATTTTATATTGTATATTTCAAAATCTATTCTTAATCCAAAAACATATTTATGGATATTCAATTCATAATGTATTTTTTTTTTTAATAAACTTCATAAAAATTTAAATTTTGTATAATTTGAAAACAAAATTTCCAGATGGTACATTTGGTTATACACATTTTGTATTATAAATGATACAATTCATAATGAGAATCTAAAATATAAATTTCAAAAAGAGTAAAATTAAAATTTCAAGTTTTATAGGAGATAGCTTCAAAATATGGTACACAATACATCACTTCAGTGGCATGTCTTTCAAGCATGGTCACCGTGGCCTATTATGAAGATTGTAGGTCAGAGACACTCCAAAGTGTGCATGGTAACCACACATTTTAAGGCATTTATAAGCATCTACATCACCATCTACATCACCATTATTTACAAGAAGAAGCACTCCATGGGAGCAAAATAAACACCATTATTTATAAGAAAAAGCACTCCATGGGAGCAAAATAAACATTCATAAATTCTTAATCAAGACTCATTTTCTTAGTTGTGCTTCAAGTTTGAGATATATCTGCGTTCATGAATGAGATTAAGACCCCTAAACATATCAAACCGTAAAAAATTATATATTTTTATGAAATATAAAATAATACAAAAACAAAAATTGATTATAACTTAAGATTTTATTAAGTTATAATCAATCTTTCCCTTTCTTAAAGATAGATTTTTTTTAATACTATTTCATTTGTAAAATATCCAAACAATAAAACATGAAAACTCTTTTTTGCTCGCTTTTGTTAGTTTAAAGTGTAGACACTAATTTTAACCCCAAAAAAATTGTAACATGAATTTACCACTAGGGAATAAGAAGAAGAAGAAATTGAAGAAATTTAGGTGGAAGGAAACTAATAAATATCAGAAAAATGAAAACTAGCCAACAAACTCTAACAAAATCATTGTCCCTCCCGTTCTGAGGGACAATAACAAAGGGGAAGAATACCTGAATAAGAAATCAGATTCTTTAATAATAATATATTATCTATGATTTCAAAGGATGAACTGAACTGAACTGAACTTAAACATAAGATGCAGATTAGAAGTCAAGGTGAGTTCAAGAGTGAACATAGGAATCAATTGAGTAAAAAATTAATGACTCATAGATTGGTTGGTTCTTTCTCTTGGCATCACAAAATGCTTGGACTAACAACAATATGCTTCAATGGGTTTGCCACGTCACCGCCACCAGCATGCTTAACAAACTCTGAAGGGGTGAGAAAACTGCCATGGCAAACACACACTATTCTCACCTCCTCACCTTTCCCATACCGGTAAAGAAAACCTTCCACTCTTCTTCCATTAGGACCATCACCTTTTGTGGAGACACAGGGCATGTCCTCCAACAGGTTCCTCACAATGTCTTTGGTTCTGTTCTGGGGTGGTGAATGTTTGTTAGATTGACTTCTCATAGCCACTGCAGCAGCATTCTTTACTGCGTTCTCTGCAACACTTGCTTGGGTGGCAATTGGTGATTTCAGCTCCCTGTCTGGCACCAAGTTGGCACTAGTAGGGCTTCTAACATCCATTGGTGTTGGTCCTGAAGTGTACCAAAAATGGGTTACAAAATAATTTAAGATACCAAAAATGGGTTTGCAGACAGACTAGTAATTAGATCACAGAAATGTTATAGATCAACTTGTCATGATAGAGCATGCTCAATCAAAGCATTTCATGAATTACAATACTTCTGTGATTTCAAGGCATTCAATTGTCCACGTAATATCCTTGTAAGGAATTCAAAATAAAACAATGTAAAATCATGATCATTGGCATATTTATACAAGGTATATTATTATATAGAAATAGAATTAACTGCACCCTCTAATGTTGTTGTTAAGGTTAAACTATGAAAGCAAATTCTTTTAAATTTTTTGCTACAATTTAGCTTTTTTGCTACAATTTAGCTTACTTATCAAACCTTATATACAGTAAAATTTTCAGTAGAATGCCAAATTCAATATATAGATCTGTTGGAACAAACCTTTCTGAATTCTTCACAGGAGGCACTTAGAAGATATTATTGTGTAGCGCTACCAAACAGTGGCAGAAAATCTAAAGAACTCGGCAACAGTGATTGTACACAACCATTTCTTAAAGCTTACATGTATACACTACAGAGTAGCCACAATGGAAGTAAAGGGTAATGGTATTTGCTCTAAATTAATGAGCATTACAGGAAAAATAACAATTAAGTTTTCAACATTCATGTTCTCCCACTTTCTAAGCACCTGGATTCATTGTCTGCAGCCATCATGCCTCCAGGATTGGTATTTGATGATTATAAAAGGTAGATATTTTGCTGCACCACTACTACTCCCACTCGCATTTATCAAGGCAGAGTAAAGAAAATTGAAATTTATCGAAGTGGAATAACTGCCTCTTTCGGGAAAAGAAAAATAATGACTGCCTCTTTATGTACATGCATGTTAACCTCTGGCGTTATGTTTATCTTTTTTTGGAATAGTAGGTCCATGTTTTGGGGTCTTTCTCAACATAACAAGTGTCACCCCAAGGTATGCATGCACAGAGGACCACGGTATACTGGTATACTAGCCACTTCCGATGAGGCTAAGAATGAAAACAATTACCAATCCAAGATTATCAGTTCAAATTAGAGGCCAGATTCAGCTTAAACAACAATAGTTGGGTTGTTACAAAAATTACCTAACAAATACAAAAGTGAATTAAGACAAAACTTAGATTCTTTTTTTCTGGCACAGACATGATCTGACATCTGCATAAAAACTCACTCGTCTTGATCATCACATTATGTAACAAATTAGCATCTGATAAAAAACAGTCCTTCCAACTTTCATTTAAGAGTTGAAAAGTTAAACCCCAACCAGAGGCTGACTTCTCCCAATTTCTCTTTTTTGGTAGAAATTGACAAACCCGATATCATAACCTAGGACAGTGGGGGACCCTAGTAGGTCTCACCCTCCCCTAACTTATTTCCTCACTAGAGGTGAAAAGTTAAAAAATAAAAATCAGCAAAAATATTTCCACTTTTTTCCAGATGACTAATATCCCAAAAAGAAAAACAACAGGAAAAAAAATGAAAAAGGACCAAAACCAGAACAGTGAAAGAAAAGAAGCAAATGCAAAAACAATAACCATAACCCCTTCAAAAAAAGTGCAAAATAAAAATAGCAATTAATAATTATTACCTTGACCTTGTTGAGACTCAAGTTCTGAGGTCCCCGAAGAACCAATGGAACCCTGCGAAGGTGATGGAGGCGCCAACACTACTCCACCCTTCTCCTTCTTCTCTTTCTCACTGTCCCCATTCAAACCGAGTCCACAAACGCGTGTGGTCAACGACACGGTTCTCCCCAAGGGTGCAACCTCAGGGTGAGCCCCTGCACCTTGATCCACAGGATTATTCCCTTCAGACCCAACCCTCTGTTGCTGTTGTTGTTCTCTGAGAGCCTTCAAATTCCTCTGCTTCTCGGAGCGCTTCCTCCTTGCCTCCATGCGGCGCAGCGTCTGCAACTCCTTCCTCTTCCGCCACTCCTCCTCCGTCTCCGTCGGCAGCGAGCACGTCCTCACCAGAGTCCCCGTGCACCCCACCACAGCGTACCCCATCTCCTCGTCTCTCACGAACTCAGGAATCGACGTAGTTCTCTTTATCTTCTTGGCAGTGGGGTCCACCCCAAATCGACCGTTCATCGAAAGCCCGAGACTTAGCTCCAAGTCCTCTTCTTCCTCTAACTTCACCACCGGCACAGGCAAATTCTGATGATTAACATGGTGGCCGTGATGATTGTTCACTCCCATGAAGGTTCTCAACAGATCTCGCGGCAAATTGGTCATTGGAGATTGTGCTGTTGTTGTGGGTGTTGAAGAAATGTAATGATGGATGCTGTGAGTGTTGTCTCGGTCTCGTGCTTGTGGCATTGAAAGAAAGTAAGAGACACTGAGAGAAACAGAGAGAAGCTAAAACCAGGAAAGAAGGTGAAATTTGAGGTGGTACTATGTGGGTAACGCAAGATGATTCATTGTGAAACCGACCAATTCATAAGTTTCTGTTTGGAAAAAAAAAATATTGCATTTCTTACATTTCAGTGTGTTGTTGCGAGAAGGGTAGAGAGAGAGAGATGGGAGAAATAAGAGAATTAACGAGATAAAGTGAAAAGAAAGAAGAATGAAAACTGTGAAATGACGAGAATGGGGTTAAGGGATAAGGAAACGACACGTGGGGAGGGGAGGGAGAGTCTGAAGGAACACGTGGCAGTGTGAAAGAGTGGTGAGGTGGCGCGTAAGAGGCAACTGTGTTGTTGGGTTGTGTTTGTTGAGAGGTGGAAGAGAAGAAGAAGTGATGGAGAAAGATTGTTACAATTTTCGATGCACACGTGTCGCTATTATGGCAAGAGTGAAGGAAACGAACTACACGTGATGGAATGAGAAGGTGACACCTATTGGTTAGAATGAATACTACGATACAAGATAACGTCCATACCCAAACAACACCCAGCTAGCACTCACTCTCTCACTCATTTTCTCTTCTCCTCTAAAGATAAAACAAAAATTTATATTTTATTTTATTTTATCTATTCACATGACTGAATCAATCCCAGATTTTATGTCATCTATAATCTAACACATATCTCTATCTCATTCTATTTTTTCAACACTTCCTAATCCTTTAATACTATTTTATAGTTTCGTAACTCATATTTTTATAGTGTTAAATGTCATAAAATCAATTTATCAAATGGGTATTTTTATAGTTTTCTAATTTTTGTTTTAAATAATTATTTTTTCAGTTTTTGAATTTGAAGTTAAAACATATATACGAATAAACTGACTGAACGAGCTTGAACATGGAGCCTACATGGACAGACAGTGAACAAGGAATGATCAATACATGTGCTCCTGTCATTCATGTTGCCATCCTTTTCAATAAAATATATTTATGAACCTTTTTTCATTTATAGTTTTGCATTCGTCTTTTTAATTAAAAAAACATGTTTTATTTTCTTTCTTGTGACACATAATTTGATGATTACTCTGAATAGGTAATGATGTCCCACCAGTTAATTGAAGTTAATTTTGTGTCTAAGTGAACAAATAAGAACAAATCGATAGGGTTTTCTTTTTCTGTACACTATACCAACTAGTTCAATTGAATGCTGAATCATCACACACTTTCATCGGTTATGACACCTTTCTTTGCCAATGCATGTTCTTGCGTCTTTGTTTTTCTTCAAGTACGTTTCTACAACAACCTTCCAACTTCAAAACCCTATGCTCTCAGACACTCTCGGACACGACAATTTTTTTCAACAATTTCCTTTGGCTTTTCCTTTCACTCGTTTCAATCACCTCTGCACCATTTGTTCTCTCTCTCATTCTTTCCCTCCCGAGATCTAATCTAAGGCCGTGTTTGCCTTCTACTAAATAAACTATGCTTTTGTCTACCAAAAAGTGATTTTTTACTTCTGTTCAGTTAGTGTTTGTTTCTCGAGCCTATTCAATCATGGTTTTATAGAAGTATATATTTTTAAATAAAACTAATTGGAGTATGTTCCATAACCACCATTTCATCTCTTGAAAAAGTACACTCTATTTTTAAAAATCTTTAGAAGTATGTTTGGCACACAAACCTATCCAAACACGTCTTTATAAAATTCCAATGTTTTGATAAAAACAAACTCGGAACTTTGCCACGAACACGTGTAGTGTATATGTAGTAAACCTTAATATTTTTATATACATTGTAATATTTCCAAGAATGGAACAAAAAAAATCAAACATCGGAACAAATACAGGTTTTCCTAAACTCAAACGCTACCATGAACTCAAACTTTTTGCTAGCATCCAATGTCTTGAAACTTGAAAATTGCATGCAATTCAAGTAGTTCAAAATGTCCAAGAGATCACGATTTTTCATGAAAGAAAAATATTCCTATAAAATATTTCAGTTTTAATTTGCGTTATTCTTCCATGAAATTCACATATTTCGCATCTGTATTGTCATACGTATGTAATCATTTGGAATAACAAAAACTTTGAGAGATTAAAAATATATGAAACTTATAGAGAAATGAAAACTAAATTTTTTTAATTGTTTTTTACTAATGTTTGTTTACTGTGTATCAACAACACAAATATTTTCATTTATTAAATTTTCATTCAAACAATCACTTCATAATCAACATCTTTTTTTTTTCTATTATATATTCTCTTACCCAAATCTTTTTTATTCCTCTCAATCAAACAATTTTTAAAATGACTTTATTCTTCATAAACTTGTCTCTTATTTTATTCATTCATTCTCGTACGAGACAGAGTATTAGTGATTTTTTTAACCAATTGCTATGAATTTAATCAATCATCTATCTTACATTGCTTGCTTGGTATATATTCGATTATTTTTTTCTGATCATGGTTCTATTACTGTTATTTTGAATGATTATAAGGAGCAGAAAGTATATATAATTGTGTTGAAGGGTATTTGAGTGAAATATATAATATGTTGAAGTAATTGTTTAAAGGGACATGTACTAGTATAGAACATGGTTAAAATCCAAATATAATAGTGTGTGAAAGGAGTTGTATTTACATTTTTGTCCTCGCAAATTAGCTAGGATCACATAAACGTGTGTATAGATTGAATGATTTTGTTAATAAAAAATGGAAAAGAAAAAAGAAAATTGGTAGGAGCAAGTTGTGTGAGGTAGGGAATCGTGGAGCGTACGTTAGAAGAGGATGATTGGGATCGGAGGGTGGAGAATGGTTGGGGACAGACAGAAACCCAAGGAATCTCCGGACAACACGGCAGCAGATGAGATATTGAGATCCGGCGGTGGGGCCCAGCAGAGAGGCCAACTTGCACTTTTCCTTTTCTGCGTTGAGCGGGTGAGTGCCACGCGTCCATGTACGGTTGGGGAGAGGAGCAAGTTGCAGAGAGAGGGTGACGTGGCTAACGTGAATGTGGTGAAAAAAGCGTAGGTTGTGTGTCAGACTGAGGTGACTGGTGGAACAGAGTTATTAGTCTCTACAACGCAACCACCCATCTCTCTTCGACACGTGTCTTCTTCTCCTTCCTTTAAACCCACTCCCTCACTCACTTTTTTTTTACTATCTACTAGATACATACTACATACAAAAATATATATAATATTTAATATGTTAAAATAAATATACGCTGTATATTATATAATTATAAATTATATAAATTGATAAAAAAAATATAAATAAATATATTTTAAATTTTTTTAAACAGTCAAATATTTTTTTATTATTTAAAAAAATTTATTTTTTATTTTTATAATCACAATAAAAAAATATAATAAGTTT
>Ga0123341_1003277_pt1 | contig 13797 bp, 8 predicted proteins | sample Turbeapinknodule_FD_89959 | JGI IMG/M metagenome (GOLD analysis project Ga0123341, IMG submission 89959) | Root nodule microbial communities of legume samples collected from Mexico - Turtle bean Mexico pink nodule | ecosystem: Host-associated > Plants > Roots > Nodule | place: Mexico: Nepantla... | reverse complement strand
GGGATATATTTTGAGATACAAATATGAGAAAACAATATATGTTATATGTTAATTAGATATTGTATGTTAATTAGATATTGTACGTTAATTAGATATTGTACATTAGTTAGATATTGTACGCATATTTTTTTTTTATTTATTTTTTTTTTAATGTAAAAGTTAGGGATGTTACATTGATAAAAAAAACTCTAGACCCACACATTATATTCAAGAGAAGAAAACTGGAACAAGTAGGAGTAACAATGATAAACAACAAGAATAATTCTTGAAAGCTTCACATACAACATCTATTACAAAAGCTAAACACCCATGTCACTCGAGCTTAACAAAATCTGTCATCGGATATGGGTATTTGGAATAATAATAATTGAGAATGATGGAGGAGAGAATGTTTTGAGTGGAAATACCTATGGTCACAACATTCTTAATATCAAAACACACACCAAAGCATGAGGGACTAGATTTCTGGGAGTGAAAAGGAGATATATCTAACCTGTTTACTATAAAGTCTGCAGATGATGTTATACAAGGTAACAATAGTACGGAACATAATGATTTTTTTGGTTCAATTTAGAAAGTAAAAGAATTTCCAAATGCACTGCAGTTTGTATATATAATGGGGATGAATGCAGTGGCCACAAAGGATAACCTAAAACTTAGAGAAATACAAATACCAAGCACTTGTGTGATACAGCTGAAGAATCAGTACAATATTTATTCTATGAATGTATGATGGTGAATCATGTATGGAACTTTTGTAATAAATTGTTAGGATTAGGTTCTGCTTTTTTTAAGGGTAGACATCCCAATTAATTCATTTTATTTTTTGTTGAGAAAAAAAAATAACCAAAGCAAACAACATTATGATCAAATATGTATGTTTGGTTTAAAAAAGAAAGAAAATAAGGATTTTGTCCATAGGTAAATCCGTTTTTTTTACTGGTTGTTGGGAGGGTGACGATCTTTTGTTTCCATGAATTTATGTATATGTTATTTGTGCCAGGGTCCACATTGTGTCTCCTCTTCTGTCTACGAGCACTCCCTTAGTCTTGTTTCTAACTTGCACTTGATCTGCAAAAACACAAACTCATTTCCCTAGGCCTGCATAAAGGTTGCGAATACTTTATGCAAGCTGAAGCCTTCTGCATAATGTTTTGGTAAGCTGCAGAAGTAAATAGAAGTAAATAGAGAAGTGAAGGAAAGCTTAAACATTCAGTGTACATTATACACTAACTTTTGTATGAAGATGTCTTGAAGCATTTTGAGTTACTTTTGTACAAAGGTGTATTGTAGGAATTTGAGGAAAGAGTTGGAATTCTATGTGTAAAAGTGGATATGTCAAGGTTTTTTGTTGTGATGTAGCAATTAAATATTTATAATTCTCCATATATAAATACAAAATAAGCATTTCTTACATAGAAGTAGGTATCATATAGGTTGGAACATCAAGTGTTCTATATATATAAATAAAAGACTTTTTGCTTCATAAAAAGAACTTTTCATGAATTGTGAGATGAAACAGTTAAGTTGTTGCGAGAACTCAATGCCCAGGGTTCCTTAAAATAAAGAAAATTTTACTCATATGAATTATAAAAGAGAAATATAGAAATGAGTCTGTTCCAATGCTATCGTGTGAAAAACTGCTTATTTTGAAACATGCATCAAATGTTGGAATGATTCTGTTCCACCAGCTTACTTGATGCTCACTATTTGTTTCATCAATGTTACTATCATTTTTTTATTTATTTTTTTTATCAGCAAAGAATAAATATAATTAAAATTGAACATTTCAGGGATGTCCAAACCCGTATACATCAGATAGTATCCATGTTACTATCATTGAAGTTGATGCAGGTTAAATTTGAAGCGAAAGATTGCCATATTAACAGATTTGAGTTGTGTTGTGATGCATTTTTAATAATCTCATCAAATTCAAACACAAACTTTATTGTTTCACAAACAAATGATACAATGAGGTGGATACAGCAGCCATGGAGTAATTAAAACACGGATAAAAAACACTTAATGAAGGTAATGTAGGTGCCTAAGTAATAAGTTACTCAAGTTTGGGACGATAGTATCTGGACCAAAAGAGGTCGTCGCAGAACTTAGATTGAAAGAGAAGAAACAAAAGTAATGCGAAAACCCCCATTGGAGCCACTGTATAAGAAACCCACTTGGTTTTGTGAGCAAATATCAGAAAGGATGCTACAATGAAAGCCAGAACCATAGCAGCAACGGAGATGATTAGTAACACAGGTCCAAAAGTCAAGCTGGGATGTAGTGATACGACAAATTCACTTTGTGCGAATCTTGAAGAAGTGAAATTTGACAAGAAAGAGAGTATGGACGCAGAAGAAGTGAATAATGCGACAGCGTTTGTGAAGATGAAGACAATGAACCAGTTATTGTTCTTGTCACCAGGAACAGTGAGAGCAGCTGCAAATGCTACGGTAGCAACAAGCGTTGCCACAATCATCCCAGAATCCGCTATTCCTTTGGCTGTTTCTTTGATATCTTTAGATAACTGATTGTGTTCATCATAAAATACATCAATTGGTCTCTTCCCCTCCATGTTTCTGGAACTCCTGAATTCAACAGGAATGTTTCTCTCCACATTCTGTTTATGAACAAAAAGTATGTGAAGATTTGTGGAACTGATGTCTTACAATACAATACTGATAAAGAATGAGTGAATAAGAATATAGGAAAATGAATGAATTGACCTTGAACCATTTGACCTCAATCAGCATTTGGTTGCTTGCTGTTAAACCGGAGAATGATTGGAGTTGAGGTGGCAGATGCGCAGCCAAGTGTAGAACATTGTTACCTCCACTGTCTACTGCTCGTAACTGCTCTTTCCATTTATTTTCATGCCACTTAAAGATTTCATAACGTCGATGTAGAAAAAGCAAGTGCAGTGGGTTTCGTCCTTTAGGGTCCTTTACGGTCGTGAATATACCAATACGCTCCAAAAAAGTGTTTATTACTTGGTTATCGTTTTCTGAATTTATTGCATCAAACAACGCTACCGAGGGTTCAGTAATCAACGTAGAAATCTCTTCCCTTCTCAATTTTCCAACTTCAGCCCATATCTCTCTCAGCAATACAATACCCGATCCTCCACTAACTTTGTCGTCCTCTAATTCCATGCCTAAGGGCAAATATTTTCTCATCAGTTGCTATACGTTTGTATTTATGAGACTAATAATTTAATAAATACCTAATCCATTACCATTATAACACTCAATATCGACAATTAAGGAGTCATTCTTGCTTTTTTTATGCATAAATTTCTAAATTAATTAACAACCAAAATGGAAATGAAGCTTACTTAGAACTGTTGAAGGCTTCCGCGCCAGCATATGCAATGCTGTTAGCTGTTCTTCATCTCTTGCAGTTCTCAATTCAAGGGGACATGCTTTAAATACACAAAGGGCCACATCTGTCAAATGCACAAATTAAATAGTGATGATGAACATGTACAAGAATGATGAGTTTGAATGCATTAAGGGTATTTTACTTTGTGAGAAACTTTACTTTGTTACCTAATGAATGAGAAAGAGAGTTTACCAAAAATGAAGAAGCCTTAATAACCACTACTTATAACCATTAAGATTAGATGAGTTATGTTTGAGATAGTGTTGAATGCATCCACCTCCAAACAAGTTTGGGAGATTTTGAAGAACACCCTTAAAGGAATTAAGAAGGTAAAAAAGTTTGTGAAGACTTTGAATCTTGTGTGCTATGGATTACGAGTCAATTTTAGATTGACAGTGGAGTGATAATCATTGTGAATCAAATAATGAAGCTTTCTAAAATTGTCATGAAAAAATGTGGAAATTTATGTTGACACACAAGTTGCAAAATGTTTTCACTAATCCTTTAAATTTGAAGAATGTAGAAGATTGAGAGTAAGACATGAAAAATTTGTTTGAGAATTTTCTGATTAGGGAGAGAAGTTAATCATAAATAAAAAAAATAAGTAAGTCAATATGCATGAGTATTACTTTTATTCAAGTATTTGAAGACATACCTATTATGACTATTTAATTTGATAAATGAAAAGTCTCTATGAATTACTATAACATTTAATGTTAAACCAAATGATATAGAATCATATCAGTTGAATTAAGTAGTAAAAGATAATTAGATAAGAAGAAGGGGTAAAGAAGGATGTTTAATGAGTTGTAGATGCACTTACCAAACATGTCGTTGCCAATGGTCATGAAAAAGAGTTTTTGAATATCCTTGTAAGCCATTTTGTCAAGCAGATGCTGCTGAGAGCATAAATGTTTGACTATTCTGTGGTGGCCAGATAAAGCAGCCAAGTGAACTGCAAGCATCCCTTCAGAGTTTGGTATTACCTGGTATTCTGTCTTCATAAGCTTAGTCAACTCTTTAACAAAATTAGTGTTCCCTGCACCTGCTGCTACATGAAGAGCTGTGTCCCCTGTTTTAGTCAATGGTATGAGTACACTATCTGGATCATTTTTAAAAATGGGTTCCATGTCACTCCAGTCACCCCATAATGCACACCAGTAGATATCTGCAATCCTTTCAAACTTAATTTTAGTCACTCTAATTTTAATCACTATATATATATCATCTTCTTCAGAACTCAAATCTATCTACCAATATTATTGTATGAAAAAACCTGATATTGGAATTTCGTCTCCTGATATAGGAATTTCGTCTCCTGGTATTGTAATCTCAATGTTGGACTCATCCGAAATTTCCACACCAGGATTCATCATTTTCTAACCAAAATGAAAGGGTCAAACTTTAATTTACATCAGAGAATGGCACAAGTAATAGTAGAAGGTAAAGAGTAGAGAGAATAAAGAAGAAGAAGTGAAAGTGATGAGAAGTTTACGAGTGGTGATCTTTGAAGGAAGATAGATGTGTGTTGATGGAGAATGAAATATTAGTGTTGCACTGCAAGAGAGAGAGAAAACTATTTCTACTCACAAAACATTTCTACCACTATTCTATTCTTTTCTTTTCTTCAAACTTCCTCTTGCTGTTTAAACTTTGCTCCACATGCCCTTTTATTGGTGCACAAAATTGTTTTTTTTTATGTATCTTGTTTGGCCTTAGATTCTTTTCTGTAAATAAAAGTAATTTTTTTTAAATATATGAAAACTCAAAATTTGAATGGTTAAATGTAGGGAAAAAATTAGTGATAATATAAATGGAAGTTGGAAATTTAATGGTAAAGTAAATAAAAAATTAAAAAATGTAAAATAATAATAATTGATTGGTTAGTAATGTATAAAAAAAAATTGATATCAAGGGACCTATAATATCATTTTTTTTTCTTATTTATTGGATCGAAAAGTAACGAGGGAAAAGCAAGAGAATAGTATTCCAAAAATTAAAACCGAAGGACTTGTTAAATTGCTAAAGTAAAATAGAATGAGAGTCGGGTTCCAAATGTAAAAGGTACACCATTAGTTAGTGCTTTGATGTTCCACTCACATCAAAATGAAGCATCCTTTATTGGCACCCCATTCATTCATGTAGGGTTTCTTTCAGTTGTCTTCTTTATTTTTCTGGTTTGGCTACCTTGACTTACATGTGGATCTTGGATAAGGGTTGAGACATCTTTGAAATGTCTCTCTTAATTGATTATATTCTTTGTTGATAAAAAAAAGAAAAAAAAAGTTAAATTAAAAATTGATCTTGTATTAAGCACCATTTTTTTTCCTATTTAGAAAGTTCTATATTTTACTCCTGACTTAATATTAAAAGTGTAAATATTTGCTCATCATTTTATAACACTGAATATCGACAATTGAGGAGTAATTCTTGCTTTTTTGTATAAAAATATAGATGCATAAATTAATTAAGAACCAAAATGAAAATGAAGCTTACGTAGAACTTCTGAAGGCTTTCGCGCCAGCATATGCAATGCTGTTAGGTTCTGTTCATCTCTTGCAGTGCTGAATTCACGGGGATGTTTTTCAAATATTTGCATGGCCACATCTGTCAAATGCACAAATTATATAGCGATGATGAACTGCATATGTAGAAGGCAAGGCAAATAGCGATGGTGAACATGTACAAGGTTGTCAGAAATAGTAATTACAAAATGATGGTTGCGAGAAAATGAAAAGATGACTTATATGCATTAAGGGTATTATTCTAATTGTAGTTATATACATTATGTATTTGATGAGATGGTGAAAATAGATTTGGGATAGAATTGCGTCATCCATGTCCAAATGTTTCTTTGAGCGGTATAAAAAAAAATATATATGTTGTATCCAGATTAGCATTATTGAAAACTACAACATTTCTTTGTTTGCATAACGCAAACCATACCCTTTCCAAACGAGATTGTTTTTCTTAGATAAACCAAAAAGATTGAAGTTGATAATTGATTATTGTGTATAACATTTCACATACCAGTCAAATTTTCACACAAGTGTCAAACTTTTTTAGCAACCTTGTATAGGAAAAAAAAAGATGTTACAAATGTGCACATGAGGCACGAGACATCATTAATTACTATATTTCTACTTTCTAAACTCACCTTAAACTCACCTTAGTTGCAACTTTTTTTAAAGAGGGGCCAAACAAATAACTTTGTAGACGGTAAAGCTTTTAACACCCCATAGCTTAGAGTAACATCCCTCCCATTCTTCCAACCCCTTTTCTTCTATGATTTCATAAGCAGATTTGACAGTAAAATTATAATCCTCATATTTACACCATTTTCAATTATCATCCTTATGATTAAGGATTTTAGCTAATTCAATAAAGCTTATAACATTTTTTACCATCGGTTTTTCCCACTCAAACCAAAGTCTTCTCCATTCTAGCCTTCACACCCATATTCCATTGATCCATTCATTTGGAAAAGCAATCTCATTTCCAACTTCCCAATATAAATTATCCCAAAACCGAATCCCATACGTAGATGTTCCTATCACTTTAATGTCTTTCCATCATCTAGATTCCTTATTAGATTTATAATCCACTACATTCCTCCAACTCTCGTATTTAGATTCTAAAATATCTTTCTACTTTTCAAAGATTCTAACCTCAAACACCATATCCATTTAGCTAACAGAGCTAGATTAAACATTTTCAAATCTTTAACACCCAACCCCCCTAAATTCTTTTTCTTACATATATCTGACCACTTTACCTAATATATTTTCCTACTTTCAGAAGCCCAATCTCAAAGGAATTTCAATTGTATTTTCCTAATAGTCCATGTCGAAACTTTAAAGAAGGACAAATAATTGAGGGGTATAGCAGATAGAAGAGACTTAATCAGACATACCCGCCAGCAAAAGATAGGAATTTTCCTCTCCATACATCTAAGTTAATCTTAATCTTATTAATCACAAGTTCTCAAAAAACATATCTATATTGATTTCCCCCTACCTAAACACCCAAATACTTAAAGAGTAAGATCATGGATGCACAATTAAGCATCCTAGAGTAACTATCAAGCTCAAAATTCTGCACCCCAATACCACCAATTCTACTTTTCCTAAAATTCACTTTCAACCCTGACATAAGTTGTAAGCATCTTAGAATGTTTTTCATTGCAACAACACACCCCATAAATGAACAACGTGCCATTTGATGAAAACCCAACTTCAATACCTTTAATGATATCATTTTCCATAGCTTGCCTAACAACTCTAGCCAGACCTTCTCTAGTTATAAGAAACAAAAAAGGTGTCAGGGGATCACCTTGTAAGACCTTTTTGTAGTTTAAACTCCTTAGTTGTACTACCATTGACTAAAACCGAGATAGATGCAGATTTAAGGCAACTTATCATCCACCTTATCCAAGTACTATATATAGAAACCAAGTCTAGACATCATATATTCCAAAAAATCTCATCTCACCATGTCATAAGTCTTTTCGAAGTCAACTTTCACAATGATGCACTTCTTACTTTTTACCTCATCAATTGTCTCATTTGCCACTAGAACACTAACAATATTCAGATTGGTGCTTCAATCCCATCCTTTGTGTTAAAACTTTGGAATAGTTTATGAGCCACAACATATGACACTTTTGCATATTTAGTGCTGGTGCAAAGGAGGAATGTTATGCAGGATGTAGAGGTTTCTTATCTTGATAGGACTATAATTATGTTATATCATGATGGTTGGAGAAGGTGGTATTTTTGTTTTGCTAATGCCAGTTTTTATCGAAAGGCGCATGACTTACAAACAAGCAGGAGGCTTCAGGTATAACGGGAGAATCAAAGTTTTGTGTTATGTGGACTCATAAAAGGGTGTTAGTGCTGAAAAGTTTTCGTAGAGGTTATTGCTAAGAAATTGTGCAACCATAAATCATACCATGTCTTAGAACAAGTGATGAAGTTGATGAATTCAAATCTAAAGTACAAAAAGTTTATATAAGGAAAGGAACCAGAGGTGAGTACAACACAGAGGAAGAGGTTTGTATGGAAGGAAAAGAAAAGGAATATGTATTATGTTGAAGCTATGAAGAGAGGGTCCCAACTACGACTACACAGGAGACTTGGAAGAACCAATCATCCAAGTAAAGAAGGATAAATCACTTTGGCTGGAGAGCAGCTATCTTGGACGCATGCAACCTGGGTCAATTGTTAACGCGGGACAATTTGGAGAGGGGAGTCTAGTTCTCAACATCAGAGGAGGGTGGCAACCGAGAACCAAAAACGAATTGGTGAAACAAATCTTGGAGAAGAGGAATCTGTTTTTTTTTTTTTTAATCAACAAAGAATTAAATGAATTAAAAATTAGACACTTCATAAGCGTTACAACCCGTATACAAGTATTAAGAAATCCCATCATCTATAGGCTTAGGCTTCTAAGCATACCTTTCAAACTTTCAAAAATACAAAACAACACTGAACAATTATAGGACGGACCAGCTTTACAGTATTACACTCCTAGCTCCCTTCCTGATAATTCTATCCATAATCCACATCCCCCCTTACCATTGCTACATTTCAGAACCAACTACACCATGCTATAAATACTACTTCACATTAGCACACAAAATTGGCCTGTGCTGCATAAAAAAATGGCAGCAAAAGCATTGAATTGGCCCACATAGAGAAGCAATTATCTGCATAACATTGAAGGATTAACTCAAAATTCTACAATCACTACAAGAAAAACATGAATAGAAACCAATTTTAGAAAAAAAAAATTAGTTGTTATAGTAATTAAATTATAGACCATTTTAGAAACTAAAAAAAATTGGTTTCTAAATTAGTTTTTATTATTGTTAAATGGTTTCTAAATTGGTATCTAATTAGCAACTAATGTTTTTTAACTATCAATTATTTAGTTTTTAAATTTGGTAGTAAAAACTTTGGTTGCTAATTAGATGTCAATTTAGAAATCATTTAACAATAATAAAAACTAATTTAGAAAAAAAAATAGTTTCTAAAATAGTCTCTAATTTAGTCACTATAACAACTAATTATTTTTTGTCACTGAAAATTAGTTTCTATTTCATGATTTTCTTATAGTGAATGACTCTGACTGGGCACAGAAGCCAGAACCATGATTCCATTATTGGAGCTCCATGAGCTGTATAACGACAACTCCCACACCTGCTGCTCCTCACCAAAACTGCAACGCCCTTTGTAAATATGCCGCACTAGCAACCGCATCAGTTTTGCAGTGGCTAGGCAACTATTATGCAGCATAGTTACCTTGAAAGACCACCTGTTCTTACAAGGTCGGGTACCTCTCAGAATGACTCATGTAGCTTTCGTCTTCTCTTTGCAACTCCTGTATTCGGCGTTTCCGTCTGACAAGTCCTCCCAAAACGGCGGGTTGGGGTACCTGCGAAGGTGCTTCGATGCTCAAGTCAGTCCGGGTATAATATGTAGGTATGCTAGGGATTAGAAGATTACCTTTGGCACAAGGTCCCTTCTGATATTTATAGCCTTGTGTTGGGCTTCAGCTGTTATGGACCTTCTTTTTGGGCTCAGGCGAAGGTCCATTTGTGTTTTAATCTTGGTTTATGATTAAACTGACTTAATTATGGTTAATCGCGATTTATCATCTGTTTTCACGTTCGTTCGGTCTTATCGACTATTCGACCTTTCGGCCTCCCGGTAGTACACCACCTACAGTATGCTACAACATGCTCTAGCTTCCATAAGCACCCAGAAATGGCACAATCATGACCTGTGTTGCACCAAACATAGGCATAAAAGACACTGGAATGGTAAGGTCAATTGAGCAAATAAGGAGCTGCACTTGGAACTCAAAAAGATGGATTCATCACTGAGTCTAACTAAGCACATATTCCAAAACCCTTTGTGAATTTGCAACAACATCTGCGGCTTCAAAAATTCATTGACTAGGCAAGAATTCTGCAACATATCCAGAACCAACATATTCCCCGACTCACCACTTACAAATTGCTCTGCATTTGCAATTCTTGAGATTTCCTCTGCCAATACTAGAGTCCTGTGTGTGCTCAATAATACGGGTCACTCACATCTTCAATCAGAAGACTTGGATTTGCCACCATCATCTCATAGACTAGAGAGCCAAGACACCACAAAGCCTTACGGACACATCAGTCCAATTAGCATCACCCCCCTCCATGCCTGCTGCAGTACACTTACCAGCTATAGGTTGTGCATAAATACTAATCCACAAGACACAGATTACATCAGCTAAACAGATTCCTTGCTTACCCTGCATCTTCTCGCTCAGGTTCCTTGAACACCAGCATTTCTTACACCAACTGAGACTGCTACTGCACATCTCAACTTAGTGATTGTCTAAACCATGACTCCTCCCCAATGAGAAACTGTGCTAGGGTATTAGGGTATATGGAATAAAGGGACCATGAGCTAAAGAACAAGAGTGCGGGGAGGGAGATACAAGTTTTTTTAATTAATTTAGAATTATAAGTATTAACATTAGAGGTTTAGGGGGATACAAAATGAGATACCTGAAAGGGTTCATAAGTAGAGAGGATGCAAATATAATGTGTATCCAGGACATGAAAACTAATGAATTGTCTTAGTCTAAATGCTTTTCCTTTTGGGGGATTATCAAATAGGATGGATTCATAATGAAACCGAAAATGGAAGGGAACGGGTTCTATTTATGTGGCACAACAAGTCTTCAACTATGAAATGTATACACAAGAAAAGGTTTTATTGTGATCTTTGGACAATATACAAAGTTAAATATTCATGCAGTTATGGTTAATGTTTACTCATCATGTGAATTAGGAGAAAAAATAGAAATATGGAGGAAAATTAGAACAGTAAGAGAGACAAAATCACTGACTAAGTGGTGCAATTATTGGAGATTTTAATGCGGTAACAGAAGTAAGTGACAACAAAAGGAGACTCAAGAGATTAGAGGGTTTAATAAGTTTATTGAAAATAATAATCTGTTAGATATTTCAATTGTAGGAAGAATGTTCACATAGTATAGACCGAATGGTAAAGCGAAAAGTAGAATAGATTGGGTTAGTGTTGATTTTAAGGATATGATTAAAAGGTGATGGGATTCGTATAATGTAAGTGGGAATGGTTTGGTAAGGTTTACAAGGAAAATGAAAAATCTGAAAAATAGACATTAAAGTTTGGAATAAAAGTCTTTGGGCGTATGAATACTGCGAAATTGGAAATAAAAATGGAGTTAGAAAAGCTGTATAATAAAGATGATGATAGGGACATAAAAGACAATTTGAGAATGAATAGAATAGAATTACTAAGCCAGCTAAAAGTTCTCAATAGAAAACTAGACTCAATGTTAAAGACAAAAAGTGAGGGTGAATTAGACAATGTTAGGAGATAAAAATTCCAAGTGTTATCACTCTGTCATAAGATGGAGGAAGTTGAGGAATGAGGTTAAAGGGGTTACAATTAATGAAAATTGGATTGAGGAGCCAGAGCTAGTTAGGAAATAGGCAAATGCGGTATTTCAAAGGAGATTTACATCAACAGTAGACTATGGGGTCAGACATGGGAATGTAGAATTCAAAGCAATAATGATGTATGATAACTTAAGTTATCCAGTAAAATCAATGAGCAAGAAGTTAAAAATGTTGTATGGCAGTGTGAGGGTCAAGGAGCCCAGGACCAGGTGGGCTTAATTTTAGCTTTATTAAGAATAACCGGAAGATCTAAAGGAAGAGGTTTTATAGATTCTGTTCTGTTTTGAGGCAACAAGAAAAATTCCTTTGGTCTGTAACACATCCTTTATAGTCTTAGTTCCCAAAGTTAGGGACCTAATAAAACCGGAATAATACGTGCCAATTTCTCTCGTGGGTATAATATATAAGATAATCTCTAAAATTAAAGTTAGTATTGTCTTCTGTTATTGATTTTGCATAATCTGATTTCTTTTTAAAGGGAAGAGGCCTCTTAGATAGTGTGTTGATTGTTAATGAGGTGGTTGAGGATGTCAGAAGGAAAAAAATACATTAAGATTGATTATGAGAAAGTCTATGATTCAGTAAGTTAGTAAGTTGGGAGTTCTTGTATCATATGATAATAGACTCGGGTTTAAGGAGAGATAGATTAATTGGATAATTAAGGTTTTGAAATCTTGCCTATATTAGTAAATTGAAGCCTAGCCTTGAAAGTTAAGGAATCCCTTGGTACTTATATAGTGGCTAAAGGTTTGATGAGGCTAGGTAATAAAGGAAAAAATGTGTTACTACAAGTAAACCAAGAAATAGAAACTAATTTTAAAGACAAAAAATAATAATTGTTATAGTTACTAAATTAGATATTATTTTAAAAATTAAAAAGAAAGGTTTCTAAATTAGTTTATATTATTGTTAAATAGTTTCTAAATTGGTATCTAATTAGCTACCAAGTTTTAACTACCAATTATTTAGATCCTAAATTAGAAAGAATATATTTTGTTGCTTCAAGACAGTAATGTTATTTTTTCTTAAAAAAAAGACAATTTTACTCTTACCAATTATAAAAGAGAAATATAGAAATGAGTCTGTTCCAATGCTATAGTGTGAAAAAATGAATGTCTTGAAGCATGTATCAAATGTTGGAATGATTCTGTTCCACCAGTTTACTTGATCCTCACTGTCTATTTCCTCCATGTTACGATCATTGAGGATGATGCAACAATAATTTTGATTACAAGTAAATGGTCTAAAAAAAATACATCTGCAGGTTAAATTTGTAGCGAAAGATTGCGATATTAACGGATTTGAGTTGTGTTGTGATGCATTTTTAATAATCTCTTCAAATTCAAACACAAACTTTACTGTTTCACAAACAAATGATACAATGAGGTGGTGACAGCTACCATGGAGTAATTAAAACACAGAAAAATTGGATAAAAACACTTAATGATGGTAATGTAGGTGCGTAAGTAACAAGTTACTCAAGTTTGGGACGATAGTATCTGGACCAAAAGTGGTCGTCACAGAACTTAGATTGAAAGAGAAGAAACAAAACTAATGCGAAAACCCCCATTGGAGCCACTATATAAGAAACCCACTTGGTTGTGCGAGCAAATACGAGAAAGGATGCTGCAATGAAAGCCAGAACCATAGCAGCAACCGAGATGATTAGTAACACACGTCCAAAAGTCAAGCTGGGATGTAATGATATGACAAATTCACTTTGTGCGAATCTTGAAGAAGTGAAATTTGACAAGAAAGAGAGTATGGACGCGGAAGAAGTGAATAATGCGACAGCGTTTGTGAAGATGAAGACAATGAACCAGGTATTGTTCTTGTCACCTGGAACAGTGAGAGCAGCTGCAAATGCTACGGTAGCAACAAGCGTTGCCACAATCATCCCAGAATCCGCTATTCCT
>Ga0123341_1003276_pt1 | contig 13798 bp, 14 predicted proteins | sample Turbeapinknodule_FD_89959 | JGI IMG/M metagenome (GOLD analysis project Ga0123341, IMG submission 89959) | Root nodule microbial communities of legume samples collected from Mexico - Turtle bean Mexico pink nodule | ecosystem: Host-associated > Plants > Roots > Nodule | place: Mexico: Nepantla... | reverse complement strand
TTCCATTATTTTGATGAGATTTTAGAATAAATTAATGAAACTTAACAAAGGTTAAAAAGCCTCAACTATTTTGCAGAGGTTTTAAAGTAAACCTTTGAAAATTAACTAAGGTTAAAAAACCTCTGTTATTTTGCGGAGGTTTTAAAATAAACCTTTGGAAATTAATGAAAGTTAAAAAAACCTCCGTCATTTTGCCAAGGTTTTATAATAAACCTTTGGAATTTAAATAAGGTTAAAAAACCTCCGTTATTTTGTTGAGGTTTTAGAAAAAAGCCTCCATTAATTAAATCAATTCCTAAGGTTATGTTAACCTCCGCTAAATAACCTCCACTAAAACTTTTTTTTCTTGTAGTGCATATCGCACAAATCGGTATGTAAGAGACCAAATTCGCATGTTAAACATAGTTACATACAGAAAAAAATTTGTATGTAAAACTATCGTAGGTAACTGTTACATACGAATTTTAAAATCTGTATGTAAATTACATACAGATTTATCCGTATGCAATATCCATATGTAATTACATACAAATTTTAATAACCATATATAATTGACTGATGTATTTACAAAAGAATTAAAATTTGTATGTAATGTCCAGTTTCAATTTTTTCCAAGTCAGCTTTATCAAGTTGACATATATTCAAAATCATGATTTTAAAATATTTTTTAAACCATAAGAGATTATGATAAGTAACAATAAATATGCAAAAAGTTTAATATAAGTTTATCAATGTTATATTAAAAATATTCTAAATATCCAAATATAAAATGAAAACATTTAATAAAACGAAATTCAAATACAATACAAAGTGTCTTAACAAACTAATAATTACAAAATTTGAAATATAAAATATGAAATGTTACACACTAAGGAAACTTATTTTGTTGGAAGTACACTAAGCGCATCAGGTTATGTAGCCAAAGAACCATTACACTCATCACCAACGCGTATAAAATAGTCCTTCATGTGATCCAAGCAATGCACCCTGGGAGAAGTCACACTTGTATTGGTTTTCCTCTTTTACTCTACAACCTAAGCAACCAATTGACAAACAAAATATAATAGTAGAATTTATAAAATTGAAGGTTGAAAGGCTGAGAGCTTATCGTGCTCACTACTGTATGTTTTATAGCACCACATAGCGAAGAATCAGAGAACTTGTTTTCAAAAAGCAATTCACCAGACTTGAAGTAGAGATGGTCATAAAGCCTAATCTGAAAAGGAAAATAACATTTATGATTAAGCAATTTGTCTCGTGATATGCAAACTGCAAGAAATGGTGCCAACCAAGATAATACAAATTAACAGTTTCACTCATTGTCTTGTAAGCTCTGGTAACATATACTACCTTCGTTAATATCAATCACTATATTATCTAGGTGATGCTAGACCTAGAGGATAAATTGAACAAAATCTCCCATGAAAAAGAAAATTCAATTAAGCAGAATTTGATACATTTAGTCTGTGTATACTAATGATTTGGTTGGACAAATTTCCCCAAGAGAACTTTTCAGAGAGAAAAAAGAAAAAAATGAGTTTCTCTATAAACTAAAATCAGATTATTCATAAGTTAATTTATAGAAGTTCTCTTAGGATTTCTGAGTCCTTTTCTTTCAACTTGTATATAAACTGTTTTTAATTCATGGAGAAACTAATTATCTTTTTAGAATTTTTTTTCTCCTAAAAGGGTTTACGAAGAAGTTTGTCCAAATATAATCGAAATATAAATAATTTTTCATTAATTTAAACGAGAAATATATACACGTGACTACTTAATCATGAGATGCTGCTGCAACATTTTGGTATTATACGAAACTTAACATAATTTTTAGGTTTATGAAGAAGTTTTTCCATTATCAAAATATAATCAATTTAAACGAGAAATATATACACGTGACTACTTAATCATGAGATGTTACTACAACATTTAGGTATTATATGAAACTTAACATAATTTTCTTGGAAAGTCTACTAACCGATCCATTCATTGAGCTTTCTAGAAAGTACTGCTCATTTTTATAGTTTCAATTTATCATTCCTCTTTTTTAAGGTTTTATCAATAGAATTGCTCAAATTTGAGTAAACCACTCGTTTGAGACTTAAAATGGTAACACGAACCAATATGGTTCACGATATAATGAAACTAAAAGTAATGTACCATGACAAACATCAACTAATTAGTTTGCTTTTGCTTCCTTGCTGGTGAAGACAGTAAATTTTAAATAAATTCCTCAGCTAATAATATCAAAGAGAAAAATACAATTCCCTATAAACCTAAGATAGTCAAATAAAAACATTTAAGCTATAGTGAGATAATGTTAAAATTGGGTGCCATGAAACTACTAGTCTATAAAGATGAATTCAAAAATCCAAGAAAAGATCCTATTTGAATATAAAGATGACCATATTTTATATTTATACAACTAGTAAGCATTACTAAACAAAGAACTCTAAATTACATATTAAATACAATTTATGAGATTATTTTTTCAATTACTAATATAGTGAGAAGAGTAGTTTAAAGACACGCATAAAACTTTGATTGTGCGTTATGTCAGTAGTCTGGAAATGAGTTTTGAAAGTATCAACAAGCATACATCATTTGGCACATATTGGGAAATGTTAGTTTTCACCTTTTTCTCTATTAATAGATTTTCTTATAGTTTTTACCGCATAATTTTAAAATCAAGGTTTATATTATATATTTTGAACATCTCTAGAATACTTTAGTATGCTATATTTTTCTAGTTTCTTGAAATCTTTTGCTTCTCTAGCCTCTCCTCAATTCTAATTTCCATTAAAAAAAATACCTTGAACCATTCCTTTTTAGAACCTCCAACTTTAGTATCTGAAGTGTAAGGTATCCGATGGGTAATAAGCCTACGAGAAAGCCTTTCTCTTTTCTCACGAAAATCTGCAGTGACAATTGCCCCATTCCTAAGCCCGCATAAAATCACATTTCCCTGCAACAACAATTAGAAAATATATTGACAATAATAATCACAAAATATGCACAAAGTATATGTCACAGTTATTTAGTAAAGCAAAACCAAGATATATCACATTTGGTTCTACATAAAAGAAATTTTTTTATTAAAGAAAGGAAGAAGGAATAAAAGTAAACCAGGGGATAAGATATTTTCCTGAACAAAGAAAATAGAAAAGAACAGAAGCAGACAAATAAATAAGATCATGAATATAATAAAACTACCAAGTCCCTCTGCAAAACTAACTCTCAAGAAAATTAAAAATAGGAAAGAAGGAATAGAAGTAAATCAGAGGATAAGATATTTTCCAGAGTGAAAAGATTGGAAGAGAACACAAACAAATAAATAGGATCATCGGTGTATTAAAACTTATACGTCAATTATAGACATTGTAAAGACCATGTCAATATTAAGACACCAAATACTCAGAACACGAACCATCAACCAGGCAAGAACACATTAATAAGAACAAAAAAAAATCTTAAACATTCTTATTTAATATTTTGGTGAACTAATTTGAGGTAAAAGTATCTCATTACCGAAAACTTCTTTCCATTGAACTGTGAATTGTTCTTCAAACTTCTCTGCTCCCATATCTACACAACGGAAACAAGAGATAAGCATAAGATGAAACAATGGCACAAGAAAACGAACATAAACAAATGCGATCCACATCAGAAATCGTGTTTTCCAAGATGTTTTCAAAGTAGAGGATGCAGTTGTAGGCATAGTTAAATGTCAAGGAAACTTTCAAAACCAGAAAATGTTGGTTAGAGAGAGGCGCTTGAGGGGAATTGTGAAGGTTGAGAGCGTTGCGAGCCTGTAAAGGTGAAAGGTCTGAAAGAGCCGACACAAGCACCAAGAAGGAAGAAGGATCCGTGTTGGTTGAATCTTTCTCCATAGCAACATCGTTGATACCTTAAGAAATCTCGAACTCTGACTACGGCATCGCCCAAAGCCATTCAAGCCAGCAGGTAACTGCGTTTGCACAGTAATGGCAACAATAGATCTAATGGCAACGTCGTGTTGGAGTGGATGTATATGGTGTGGGATATGAGAGTGAGAAGAGTTGGGTTAGGGTTGTTACGAGAAGAATTGACGATTACAAAGTGATAGAAAATGAGAGGGTTAGGTCTATGTTTTCAAATGAGAGGATTTCCAAAGGGAAGGAATGAGAGGTTTCTAGAGGAAAAATTGTTTATGTGAAGAAAAGGAATGTCGTGGAGGGAATGGAGAAATTATTTTTGAGAAAAAGTGTTATGCAGGGAATGGGGAATTTTTTTTTTTTTTGGAAAAGATGAATGCAAGGAAAACAAGAATGCTTACATATTTTATGGTGTTTTTAATGTAACACATTATATACGGATATAATATGTTTGTAAATATTTCAGTTGCTTAAATTAAATATGTAATATCTTACATACGGATAAAATTTGTATGTAATTATTTCCATTTTTTTAATTAAATATGTAATATGTTATATACGTATAAAATTCGTATGTAACAATTTCTGTTTTTTTGAATTAAAAATATAATGTTGTATATACGGATATGATCCGTATGTAACTATTCTCGTTTCATGGCGCCAAAATTACATACAAATTATGTTCGTATGTAATTATTTTGAGTTTACATATGGAAAAATTCGTATGTAATGTCTATTTACATACTAAATTAAATTTGTATGTAAATATCCGTATGTAACACTTAATTTACATATGGATTTGTATCCTTATGTAATAATCAGTATGTAAATAAATAATTTCTTGTAGTGAAAGACTTCGACATGTCTTCCCACATTAATCAATATTTGACGCAATAGTAAAGGTATAAGGTATCCTATTTCTTTTCATTTGTTTGTTTTTCATTTTTCTCCTCATCACCGTGCCTTTTTAGCCCTTTTAACAGCACAAAAAGAACCATATTCTTTCGAGCAAGCTAACCATGATCCACTTTGGCGTCAAGCCTTGTCTCTTGAACTTCAAGCTCTAGAACACAACAACACATGGCAAATTATTTCTCTTCTACCGCAACACAAACCAATTGTCTATAGTTGAGTATATAAAATCAAGTATAATTTTAATGGGACCATTAAGCGATATAAAGCTTGTTTGGTCGTCAAGGGCTTGACCCAAGTTGAAGGTATAGACTATAAGGAAACTTTTTCTCATACAACCAAGCTCACCACTCTTCATTGTTTATTAACTATTGTTGCTTCCCACAACTAGTATACCCATCAGCTTGATGTGCACAACGCATTCCTTCATGGGACATTACAAGAAGAGGTGTATATGACTCCACCTTTTGGTTTTCGTCGATAGAGGGAGAATTTGGTATGTCGGTTTCACAAATATATTTATGGTTTAAAACAAGCATCACGAGATTAGTTCTCAAGTTTTGCAGCTACTGTTAAATCTACGGGTTACATACAATCAAAGGCGGATTATTCACTTTTTAATAAATCTCAAGGTAAATGATTTACATGAAATCAAGATGCTCAAAAGTCATATCTTCAAACATTTTCTTATTAAAGACCTCAGTGAATTGAAATATTTTATGGACATAAAATTCTCTCGTTCCAAAAGATGGATCTTTATGTCTCAAAGAAAATATGCATTGGATATTTTACAAGACACAGGATTATAAGGTGTAAAGCTAGAAAAAATTTCAATGGTGAAAAACTTGAAACTGGCAGATGAAGATGGTGAAACACTTCATGATGTTAGAAGATTAATATATCCTCATTGCTGTCACGAATTCTGGTTAGAAGATTAATATACTTGACAGTTGTTGAACAAGATGCTTTAATGCCTCCAAATCTATATGGAAAGCTTGAAGACCCTGCCTCTATGTGTGTGTTGTCTAGTAGTTTTTTACTTGTTAATTCACACCTTGTATTGATCCAAGCTCACTTAACTCTTCATCTTTTTTGAAAGAAATGTTTTCTTAAAAGCTAAGAAATTTTAGTCAGTTGGTTTCCTAATCAACCAGTTGAAAAAGCTGTTACTCAAAGGTATTGAGGCTAAGGCAAGTTTTCAACCTATTGAATTATCGAAACAACTGATTGTCGAAATGCTTTGCTTTGTTTTGTCTTTGTTGTCAAACTGAAACAATCGGTTATTTCGATAAAACAACTAGTTATTTTTATGAAATCCTTAATAGAAAATTTATTTCAATATGTTGTTTTTATAACAAAATTTTGTTAATAGTTTGAAACTGTTTTCAAATTATTCCAACTATTTTTTATTTATGGTCTAATAGTTTTAACCACTTGCTTAAGTGTACATAAAGATTGTTTGATATTCTTTTCAAGAACCTAAGAGAGATAGCTTATCAAAAATATTTTCAATGGATCAAGACCTTTAGATCATGACTTGTGTGTGGAATAGGACTGGGTCTTTGTATACTTTTGTTCTACTGCTTTGAGAAGCCCATGTGTACTCTATTTCCTTTCTTTTGAACAATGTAATTTTGTGCATTTGGTGTAAGGCAATTTCAGAAAAGGGATTATGAAAATTGTGGTGTTGCCAATAAGTGGTGTGTGTTCTTGAGGGGTTCAAGATCATCACTCTTGGTGTGTGTTTGTAATCTACGGTTGATTAGTGTGTGTTTGTAATCTACGGTTGATTACATAGTGAATTCTCAGTGGTTAGCTGAGGACTGGATGTAGCTTTGGGTTAAGAGTGAACTAGTATAAACCTCTTTGTGTGAATCTCTTTATCTCTTCTCTTTTATACTATTTTAATCATTATTCTTTCTCTGCTACTATAAACAACCGGTTGAATTTGTGTAAAGAACATTAAAACTGAACTTTTTTCCAGTTGAACAAAAAATCAATTGCTTGATTTTTCATAAGTTTTCACTTTACTTCCAAACTTTGCTAAAATCTTGTGAAATTCACCCCCCCCCCTCCTCTTTTTTAGGTCACTAATTCTAACAATTGGCATCAAAAGTTGACTTCTTGAAAGTTACTCATGTTTGAATCCTAAAACCTTTTTGAAAATTGCTGAAAACTACCCTTTTAGGAGGGTGCTTCTATAAACAGGTCACCTTTTTGTGTGGACTGAACTATCAATTTTGGAAAGTAAGAATGAAATTTTTTGTTAAATCAATTGATAGAGAAATTTGGGATACTATCACAAATGGCCCTTTTATACCTAAGCTTGAAAATGATGATGTTTTTATTGAAAAACCTTGGTCCCAATGGACTGAGATTAAAAATAAAAAGGCTCAATATGATTGTATTTCCAAGAACATTATAACTTCTGCTTTAAATTTAGATGAATTTTGTAGGGTCTCTCAATGTGGATCTGCAAAGGAGATGTGGGACATCCTTAAAGTTACCCATGAAGGCACGACAAAAGTGAAAAGGGCAAGGAAGCATGCTTTGATTCAAGAGTATGAAATGTTTAGGATTCTTAAAGGAGAAACCATCTTGGATGTGCAGAAGAGATTTACTCACATAGTAAATCACCTTATTGGTCTTGACAAAATCTTTGAAAGAGAGGAGTTGAACATCTAGATCCTCAAATGCTTGGATAGTGTTCCCGCCGGTTGACCAGGGACGTCTTTGCGCGTGCTTATCCTCACGAGCTTGGGCACCTTCGTTCTGCACCGTCTGTGTGTACCTGAAAAGAAGTGAACAAAGGGGCGCCCTCGTGGCCGTTTGCACTCTGACGATCAAGTCAGCTGGCGAGAAACATCAAAGTGAGACACCTCCGTATCGGAGCACCGTGAATGAATGCTCTGAAGGTGGTCTAATAACTGAGTACTGAATGCTGCCTTAATTGCATGTGCGTACAGTGGGTGCGCGAGCCAAACAACTAGGGTGTCTATAAACTGAAAACTCTGATCCCCGTCTCAAACGTCTAAAGCCCCTTTTAAACGTCTAAAGCTTTTAAAGAGTCTTAAAGCGCATTTAAGGCGTATAAAAACGTTCAACGCGTTTAAAACGTTTAAAGCATTTAAAGCATATAAAGTTCTTCAAAGCGTTCGAAACGTAAACTAAATTAATGCGTACCTTAGCGAACTTTCAGGAAAACATTGATGTTTCAGTGCTTACTGCCACGTATTCTTCTGACTTGATCGTTACTCTTCGTGGAGGGGCTTACAGTGTCGTAACCTAACTTTGGGATAATCCATCGTGCAAGTCCTCCTTCTCGGAGTGCATCTGGTGCGAGGGGTGACTTTCTGGTGCCAACTCATGCGCCCCAACCTCTAGTCACTCGCCCTGGGAGTGTATCTACCTTTCTCTCGTACCATGCACATGGTTATCCCCTGGGCGTGGCCCTCTCGTGGGTCGTATCTGTCCCAGGGGTCTCCCAGCGGTGGCGTGGGTACTTCACAAGTCAGGTTACTCCTCACTGGTACTAGAACTATGGCCTTGGAGCCACCTGTCTCTTTTCTTTATTACTGTTTTGAGGTACTGAGGCCTCTCGTGGTATCGCCCCCTCCACGGTCTTTCCTACCCATGGGTATCGGGAGGTGACACCGTTGATGTCTCATCCCGGTGACGCCTTAACCTGGCGACGCCTTATCCTGGCGACGCCTCAACCTGGCGACGCCTACACCTAGCGACGCCTACGACTTGGCGATGCCTCACCTTGGCGACGCCTACGCCTGGCGACGCCTTAAATGGTCAACTTGTTGACTTTCTTTCCTTGGGCCCCCTTGAGGGGTCCCACCATACGTTGACTTTGACTTTGACTTTGACTTTAGTCAACGCCCGGGGACGGGACGGTACACAAGCCCCCCAGTCTTGAGCTGACACTTGTTTCAGCAAAAAGACTAAGGCCTCGCCCCATCGTCCACGTGGCATTCCTGCTGACGTGACATTCCCTTGAGCAGTTGACGTGACATTCTCTGAGCGTTTGACGCGACATTCTCTGCGCTGAAGATGTGACGCTTTAAGTTGTGCGCTAGTTTCTCGACACGTGGCACGATCCTACGGCTGGGGATGAGTGTCGTTAGCGCTTCTCAAGTTAATGTTATAACTTTTCGAAAACGCGCGCTCAAGGCACTGTTCCATTCACTCTCTTCGTATTCCCTCTACTGTTCACCTTCTCCTCCAAAAACTTTCTCTGCACTCTCTCTTCGCGAAAGCTCTCACCTTTGCGACTTCCAAACACAAAAGGTATGGTTTTTCTACTCTCTTCGCCTTTTTGCTTTACTGTATTGCTATTACGATTGCCTGGGACTATCTATGTTCATGCATTTCTTGTGTTCTTCTCTCTTCCTTCGCATTTCTTCGTTCTTCCCTCTTTTCTGGATTTCTCGTGTGGGTAGTAGTCTTCTTAGGGTTTCTTTCCCCTTTTTCGCCATAACCCTATTCACTGAACCTTTCCTCTTCTTTGTTCTTCAGCTTCTTCGTCAATCTATGGCACGCACAAAAACAACCGCCAATCCTCCTCCCCCCGGGATCAACTATAAGGTTCAGTACCCTTGGGCCTCTGATGAACTCCTAGTTGAGTGCACAACCTTAACCACCGTTGGAGACGTGGAGGACCATATGGGTGACCCACGGTTATACAATTTCAATGCTTTCTGCAGCGTCCACGACTCCCACGTCTCCGTTCGTCATGGCACCCCCGGGGAGCCCTGTCTGCGTGGACGATAGGTCCAACGATGGGAAACCCTTTTTCTTTCTTTACCAAACAGTGTTCAAACGCGTCGGTCTGCGCCTTCCCTTTACAGCCTTCGAAAGGGAGCTGCTCACCGAAATCAACACAGCCCCTGCCCAGCTACACCCCAACAGTTGGGCATTCATCAGGGCCTTCGAGATTCTGTGTGGGTACTTGGGCATTCTACCCTCAGTGGACGTCTTCCTTCATTTCTTTGAAGTGAAGAAGCAAGGGAAAAGCCTCTGGGTGAGCTTTTCTAGAGTCGCTGGCAGGATACTCCTTACCCTTTTCCAGAACTCATACAAGGGGTGGAAGGGCAAATTCTTCAGGGTGTGTTGCACCAAACACGACCCCACAGCCCTGGACGGCTTCCCCTTATATTGGGTGGAAGAACCAAAGCTGATTAAGCCCAAGTCCTTAGACGAACTACCCTCTGCTGATAGAGAGGTATGTGTGGCTTTAGCCGGGCTGGGAATCGTCTTCAGCACCGTGAAACTCACAGCTTGCGAGTTTCATGCGAGCACCCTCTCCACGTAATTCGGTAGGAAAATCTACACCCCTACTTGTCTTCTTTATATTTTCCTCTTGATGTGCTTTCTCTGATTGCTGGGTGTGCTGTTTATCTATTCCAAACTTCTGCATGTGCTATATGTGCTTTCTTGTTTAACTGGTGTTAGCTCTAACCCTTGTTCTTTCATTTGTCTGGTGCAGCATCAGTGATGGACTCCTCGAGGCAAATTGCACTGGCCAAGACCTTGAGGGCTCGCCCCAAGGCAACATCTGCGAAGGCTGGCGCCTCCAGCACGCCCATTACTGAGTCCAACCTTCCCCCTTCACCAACACCACACACCACCCAAACTCCAAACTCTCCCCATTCCCTTCAAACACCTAACTCACCCCCACCAATTGCTGTAGTCCCCCTGGCTGTGGCCGCCAACCTCACCCCAACCCCCCTTGACAAGGGCAAGGGTGTCCTTGTGGCCCCCTCTGATGACGAAGACTCTGGCGAGGGGCAAGTCTTCAAGAGGAGGAGGACCAACAGGGTCATCTCCTCTCGATCTCCCTCCCCGCAACATGGAGAGTCGCTGAGGGACAACCCTCCCAGTGCCACATCTCCTCCACCACAAATAGGCCAAAAGGAGGGGGCAGAATCCACACTCCCACCAACACAAACTGCTGCACAAACTCCCGCCCCTAAGGTCTTGACGATTCCCCCCGCAATCATGCAACTGATGAGGGGATTCAACGAGAGGTCGCCGGGGAGCTCTTCTGGCGAAGCTAGGAAGGAAGGTATGCCCTACTACATGGGGGCCTTCCTGGCTGTTGCACTCGATTGGCGCGCACAAGCGAAAACCAAAGCCGTTGAGATGCAGACCCTTCAGGCTCTCAAGCGAAAGGTGGCCACCCTGAAGGAAGAAAAGCTGAAGCTGGAAGGCGCTTACCAAGCCTCCCCAGCGGAGACCCGGAAGGTAGAGGAAGCTACCACCCTGAGGTTGCGTGAGGCTGATCAGAAGCACGCCAACCTTTTGGGCTCCCTGGCCCCTCTGTAGGCGGAGGTGGCTGAGACCTCCAAGGCCCTTGGGGCGAAGCTGAACGAGGTTGAGGGGGAGCTAGCTGCAAAGACTGAAGCTCTCAGCCTTCTCCAAGTTGAACATGACAAATCCCAAGCTGAAGTGAACAAGCTTCAGGTGGAGAAGGAATTCTTGGAAAAGTTGCTAGCACCCAAGGACTCCAAGATTGAAGAGTTAGAGAAGTCCAACAGAGAACTGCTCGAGGACATCGCCACCACATTAGAAGAGGGATTCAATGAGGCTCTGGCCCAAGCCACATGCGAGAACCCAGAGATCAATACCTCAAACTGCGATCCCGGCAACCAGATTGTCAAGGGGAAGGTGGTGCCCCTTGACCTTGGAGAATGAACTGCCCTCAAAAGCCTTCTGTCTTGCTTGTAAATTCGTACTTATAACATTTTGAACTTTACCTGTAATTCTGACACTTAACTTTATTTACTCGAATGTCATTCGAACGTCGCCTTTAAATTCTTGTTTGCTCTCGACCTTTCTTGTGCCTTTATCTGCTTCTGTTTTCTTTACTATATTTAATGTGTTATCCTCGATACACCTCTTCATCGCTTTTGGCTTTAATTCTTTAGGTAGCACGTGACTTTCTTCCTTACTCTTCCCTTCTTAGTCGCAATACATACCCTCCTCCTGATCTTTCATTTAGAACTTCACTTGGCCTTCGTTTCTACGAGGAATCTCCCTCATGAAGGCGTCGCCTGCCTCGTCATTGCCCAAAGGCAAGGGAGGATTTAACTTCGCGCATTTTTCGTGTCTTTGATAACTCGTGTTTTTATGCTTCTCCTCCTTACTCCTCGAATTTTCCTTTTCTTCTGAGATTATGAAAATCTTCAATGTGCTCTTTACTTACCTGTCTTGAGTCCCGAGGCGCTTGGTGCCAAGGGCATTACTGGCTTCACCATTGCTTGGGATGAAAAAAGGGTCTCATCTCTCTTCTAGCCTCGACGTCGCTCAAGGGCGAGGGAAGTCTTTACCTGTTCATCTCTGGGGCCTCAACGTCGCTCGAGGGCGAAGAGGACTTATCTGTGCTATGGCCTCAACATCGCTCCAGGGCGTGGAGGACTTGTCTTACCTATACTAGGTGTCCACGGTCGAGGAGAGCCTTGCTCTGGGTGTCCTCAGTGTGTCTAAACACTTGGGAAAAAAGTCGTGCTTCGGTGCCCACACCCATGGAGAGGCCTATACAACAGCGCCGTATCATCCATGGGGTGTCTAAAACACCAAGGCAACTTAGCCCTTATCTCTGCGCACTTGGTGCCCATGCCTGAGGAGAGGCCTGCCACAGCAGCGCCATATCGTCCTCAGGGTGTCTGAAACCACCAAGTGACCTGGTTCTCCACCGTTCCATAACTTCTTACCGTCTGATGCCCACGCTCGAAGGAAACGCCCCCCGCCACTTCCTTGCGAGGTGTCTAAACATCGGACACCGGAGCTAGCTATTCATACCTGAGGAGGGGGCGTCCCGAAGGAATCCCTTAACCCCTGCTCAGGGACTAGGCACCCAGATTTCAACTTATGTCTAACATCTGACACCGGGGCTAGTTATTCATACCTGAGGAAGGGGCGTCCTAAAGGAATCCCTTAACCCCTGCTCAGGGACTAGGCACCCGGATTTTAACTTATACTGAACGTACCTTTCGTCTTGATCTCTGGGCATGAGCATGCGTTCCTGCTACTTGCTCTGAATTTGACGTCTGCTCCCTTATCTAGCGATGCCTACACCGGGCGACGCCTCAGCCTGGCGACACCTCATCTTGGCGGCGCCTCATCTTGGCGACGCTTCATCTTGGCGACGCCTCATCTTGGCGACACCTTATCTTGGCAACACCCCATCTTGGCGACGCCTTATCTTGGCAACACCCCATCTTGGCGGTGCCTCATCTTAGCGACGCCTACGCCTGACAATGCCTTGATTCTTTGTACCCTGTTTCTTAATCTTTGATCTTACATCGTGTGAGGGGAAAGACTAAGACAAGGTTTGCTTTGAACTTTTTTTTTTACTTGAGTGACCTCATTAAAAAACCCCGGAGAGGGAAAAAGAGCGTCCCTTTTACAATTCAACTGAAATAAAACTTTAAATTTGTCGCATTCCAACTGCGTGGGATGGTGCTTCCTTCTAGAGTCTCTAGATTGTACGAACCATTTCCCTTGGCTTCAGTCACTCTGAAGGGCCCGGTCCACTTGGGAGACAACTTATTCTCCAACTCATACGGATGGGCCTTCCTCATGACCAGGTCACCAACTTGGAATTGTCGTCGCTTCACCTTAGAGCTGTACTGACGCTCCACTTTTCTCTTCACGGCCTCAGCCTTTATTCTCGCCTCTTCTCTGACCTCGTCTAACAGATCTAGGTTCACCTTTCTTTCTTCATTGGATTCTTCTGCCACAAAACCTAGGAAACGCGAAGAATTCTCGTGGATCTCTACTGGGATCATAGCGTCTGACCCGTATACTAAGCTGAAAGGTGTCTCCATGGTGAAGGATTAAGGCGTGGTGTGGTAAGCCCACACAATCCTTGGCACTTCTTCTGCCCACGCTCCTTTGGCTTTCTCTAATCTTCTCTTCAACCCCCTCAGCAAAACTCTATTTGCTGATTCTACCTGCCCATT
>Ga0123341_1003274_pt1 | contig 13799 bp, 12 predicted proteins | sample Turbeapinknodule_FD_89959 | JGI IMG/M metagenome (GOLD analysis project Ga0123341, IMG submission 89959) | Root nodule microbial communities of legume samples collected from Mexico - Turtle bean Mexico pink nodule | ecosystem: Host-associated > Plants > Roots > Nodule | place: Mexico: Nepantla... | reverse complement strand
TGTGAAGATCATTGGAATGCAGTCATTCGTATAGTGAAGTACATTAAAGGCTCTCCTGGAAAAGGTTTGTTATATGGTCATAATAACCATACTAAAGTCGTTTGTTATTCAGATGCTGATTGGCAGGATCTTCATCTGATAGAAGATCAACTTCCGGTTATTGTGTGTCCATTGGTGATAACTTGATCTCTTGGAAGAGCAAGAAACAAAGTGTTGTGGCAAGATCTAGTGCAGAAACAGAATAGAGAGCTATGGCCTCGGCTACTTGTGAGCTTATTTGGCTTAAACAGTTACTTAAAGAATTGCAATTTGGAGAGGTCACTCAAATGACATTTATATGTGATAATCAGGCTGCTCTTCATATTAGCTCAAATCCAGTTTTTCATGAAAGGAGCAAAGAAACATATTCAAATTGAAAGTCATTTCATTCGAGAAAACATTCTATGACTGAGTTTGTTAATTCAAATAATCAATTAGCAGATATTTTTACTAAACCCTTACGAGGGCGTAGGATTGATTACATTTGTAACAAACTAGGTATATATGATCTATATGCACGAGCTTGAGGGGGAGTGTTAGATATTATTATATATAATTAGATATTATTATATCTTATGAGATATTATACATATTGTTAGATATTTCATATTTATGTAATGGGATTAGCTCATATGTTTTTATTCTTATATAAACATAACCCTATGTGTTCAATATACGCAAGGAATTTACCCTATTCTTTATTTTTCTTTAATTAAAGAAATATTTGGCTAAGTAAATAAAAATGGTCCCTAATCTTAGTAGTCTTCAAATATTAGAATGTGAGGCATGTCAGCTAGGAAAACTGTTAGATCTTTTTATCCTAAAAAGTCTTAATCAAGAAATTTTTTTGTTTTTCTATCATCCATTCTGATATTTGGGGGTCGAATTGTGTCTCATCTTTTGGTTTTAGGTGTTTTGTTAGTTTTATTGATGAATATTCAAAATGTATTTGGGTTTATCTTATGAAAGACCGTTCTAAACTTTTGTCTATCTTTACATTCTTTTTTAATGAAATCAAAAATCAATTTGACAAAGTAATTAAAATTTTACGGAGTGACAGTGCCAAAGACTAATTCTCTAATTTCTCTGCTCTTTTGAGTTCAAATGTCATTTTACATCAGTCTACTCGTCGTCACGCATCTCAACAAAATGATATTGCAGAGAGAAAAAATAGATACTTGGTTGACACTGTTCATACCTTATTGCTTGGTGCCAATACACCTATCCATCATTGAGGCGATACTATTTTAAATGCTTGTTTTCTTATTAACAGAATGGCATCCTTTTCTCTCAACAATTAGATTCCTTATTCCAATACAACTACTTCCTACCTTTATTTAATACCTATTCTAAAAATATTTAACAAAGACTTTCAACTAAATACATTGACTAGAGAAAATATTTATCTATTTATTCAAATTTCTAATTTCCCTCCAAAGTGGGACATACACACTAACAAGAAATTTAGAGTTCAATAATGAACAAAAATAGCAGTCATCTGACCAGAACCAATATGACTTAACAACTCAAGATATGTCCCAAGGTATCAAGTATAAAATAAGAGTGGTAGTTACCTGAACCAGATGTTCTCCTTCTTCGTAAGGTTCAGGCTCAATACCTGGAAAGAGATAAGGATGGCTGCATGCTTTTCTTAGTTGTATCACCTATATATGTGAATCAAATTTTCCATAAATGTGAATGGAACAAGCAAAAGATAATACCAAAGTATACATACTTTACAAATGGTACTCATTATTTTTACTTACTAGAAGATTGTGCTAAAATTATTAGTTAGATAATTACAAAAAAATCAAGGGCAAGTTTGAATTTAATTAACATCAACATGTAATTTGAAATGCACCCCAAAAATAGTTGAACAAAAAAACTAGCTAAATGAAATGTTCAAATCAAGCTTGACTAACAATATTCTGTAGTGACTAATGATTTGAGGTTCCAGAGGATAGTGCAAGTAGCTTATGGAGTTCTTTCCTCAATATTGATGCATAGACCTTTTTTTGGAGAATGACAAGGGGAAGTAACCTGTTGGATACAATTGTAATATTCAAAACAACTTCGTAATTATAGCTGAAATTGTAATAAAAATGTTCAAAGTAGTCTCCATGTAGAATAAGATACAACTTACACAACTGTCTCAGTAAGAGGTGGTAGCACTAAATTTCCACACTCGATAAGCTTTGACTTGGTACGCCGAAGCATAAAGGCTCCCACTACACTTCTTAAAATTCTAAGCCTCTCCTTTACCTTTGGAGCATTATGAACTGTTTAGAAACAAAACTCCATTCAGTAGAAAGGGATTAAAGAAGTTTATTTTATTCACTTATAATGTTTAAACTTTTGCATCATCCTAGGGTACGCAACAAGAAACATTCTATCTTATGTTAGCAAGAATGGAAAAGCTAGCAAGGAAAATTTAAAATTCCCTACAGCCTTTAGAAATATTATATCACTACTTAAGGATTATTGAAAACAAATTTAACAAAAATTAAATTATGTATTGATGAAATTTTATTTACAAAAGCTATAAACTATAGAATCTGAACTAGTTCATTTATAACAACTTGACAATGGGAGTTGTAACTATTAAGAAGTGGATTGTGGACTTTAAACCTAACTCAACCTTATAAAATCAGCTTATAAGGTGAGGTTTGCACCCACTTATATACTATGAAATGTCCTTATCTCTAGTTGATGTGGGATCTCCAACACAGATCCCTCACGCCGAGACCCTCCAACTCGTGTGTGAGACTATATATTACGGGTGGTCCAATAGTGGGTGGCCTGATAAGCCTAACAAACAATCGTTAGGATAGACTCTAAATGACTCTGATACCATATTAAGGAAGTAGACGTTAAGCCTAACTCAACCTTATAAAACGAGCTTAAAAAGTAAGGTTTGCACCCACTTATATACTATGAAATGTCCTAATCCCTAGTCGATGTGAGATCTCCAACACACACCCCTCACGCCGAGGTTGCCAACTTGTATATGGGACTATATATTGAAGGGTGGTCTAATAGTGGGTGGTCTGACAAGCCCAACAAACTCTCATTAAGATAGGCTCGAAATGGCTCTGATACCATATTAAGAAGTGGACTTTAAGCCTAACACAACCTTATAAGCCGGCTTTAGAAAGTCGAGTAACACACCTTCTCATGACGAGGAATGAACATTTCAAGCGTGTGATTAGATATTTATGGGTCGTCTAACATGCGTCTCATAAAGGTGGCATAATAATTCCAAAGAACTTGAACCTCTCAAAATCAGTTTGTAAGGTGAGGATTGTCCTCACTTATATACTATAAATTCAGAAGCGACATCACACGCCATTCAACTGTTGCGCTGCACTAGGCGTGTGTTCTCACATGCCGAATTCCAATGGTCAGAATCTTCCCAGATCACCATTGTTCGACTCGCTGGAGCCTTTTGAGCCCATTTCCATCCTTTATTCTTTGTTCTAGGACCTTTCGGTGAGTCTTCTAGTGTTAAACACGATTTCTCACATTTCAAACCCTAGGTTTCGCTCTCTAGAAACCCTTGATTGTTTGTTGTTCTTCTCTGTTGTATTATAGACTATGTTAAGAATTTGTTGAGTCTTCTACAATGATATCTACTCATGAAAACAGAAGTCGTGGCACTAGAGGAGGGCGTGGTGATAGAGAATGTCCTCAATGCACATATTGTAAAAGACTAGGTCACACCCAAGAGAACTGTTACTCTTTACATGGCTTTCCTAATAAGACAGCTAACATTTCCAAACTTGGAAGGTTATGAGCCAAAGTTCTCTAGTGAAGAATATCAAAAATATTTAAGGTTCAAATCCAACATCGTAGCCAAATCATTTACAACTCTCAACTTGTCAACAGCTTACATTCACAATGTGTGAATTCAAAATCCATGGATAATTGACTCAAGTGCATCTAATCATATTTCTAGTAATATCTCTTTGTTCTTTTCTCTATCTTTTTCTATAATACTTCATTTCATAACGCTGACCAACGAATCTAAAGTAGTTTCCCAAAGAACTGGTGAAATTTCTCTTTCTCCATCTTTAATCTTAGAATTTATTCTCTTTGTTCCTGCATCTCCCTTTAGTCTAATTTCTTTAAGCCAGTTAACTAAATCATTGAATTATTCAGTAACTTTTGATGCAAACTCTTTGTTCTACAAGAACGTGATACGGGTCGGATGATTGGCGGAGGACATGAATCTAAAGGCCTATACTACCTAGGTGCTTGCTCATTTATATCTTGTCTTGCATTCTCATCTCCTAAATTGATACATGAACACTTAGGTGATCCTTTTTTGTCAAAATTAAAAAAGATGGTTCTTGAACATGATAGTCTCCAAACTTTGGAATGTAAATCATGTCAATTAAAAAAACATGACAGGTCTTTTTTCCTAAACATTTTGAATCTATATGTAACTTTGTTTTTCTATCATCCATTCTGACATTTGGCGACCAAGTCGTGTGTCATCTTTTAGTTTTATATATTTGGTTACTTTCATTTATGAGTTTTCTAGATGCACTACAATTTATTAATGAAAAATAGTTCTAAAGTTTTGTATACTTTACTTCTTTCCTTAATGAAATCAGAAATTAGCTTGGAAAGTTAATCAAAGTCTTATGAAGCAATAACGTTAAAAAATACTTTTCCTCTAATTTATCTAAACTCCTAAAGCTCACAACATTTTACATCAGTCTACTTGCCCTCACACACCTCAACATAACGATATAGCAAAAAGATCAAATGGATATCTAGTTGAAACTACTTGTACCTTATTGTTAGATGCAAATATGTTTATTCATCATTGGGGTGATATTATCCTAATTGCTTGTTTTCTCAGTAACAGAATGCCTTCTTCACTTGAAAATAAAGTCCTCTACTTCATTTTATTTCCAAAAAACCCTTCTTTCATATCACTCCACGTGCTTTTGGTTGTGTATGTTTTGTCCATGATAACTCTCTAGGTTTACATAAACCGTCATCTGGACCATCAAATGTCTTCTTAAGTTGTTCTCCATTTCAAAAAAGGATATCGATGTTACTCTCCTAAAACCAAGTACTACATGTCTGCCAATGTCACAATTTTTGAACCAACTCTCTTCTTCCCTCCCCTTCTACACACAATTCCAATTCTCTGCAACATGTCCTACCTATGCCCTTAGCTGAGTTTTTTGGTCATTCTGCACCCAAGACCCAGAATACCATAAAAAATCCTCGAAAACAATCTTCGCCACATTTTATTACCTATCAACACAAAAACCAAATGGCTAGTCCAATACCACAAGGTGAGTTCTCTTCAGCAGGTTCTTTCCAATCATCACCTAATACTACAACTCTTGATCATGATGACTCGAGTTGGCCCATTTCCATTCGCAAAGGTACTTAATCTACCTGTAATCCTCAAACTATTTACAATTTTCTTAGCTACCACATGTTGTCACCTTATTTTTCCTTTGTCTTTTTTGTTATAGTAGGTTTTCAAAGGGTATTTGCCATTAAGGTTGGACCTAACGACCAAGTTGATCGCCTCAAAGCTCAATTGGTGGCTAAAGAATATACTCCAATTGATGGGCTTGACTACAGTGATACTTCTTCTCCAGTGGCCAAAGTTACTATTGTCAAACTTTTCCTTCCCATGGCAGCCATTCCTAATTGGCCCCTTCACTGATTAGATGTTTTTTCTACTAACTCAATCAAGAAAAGGAAATCCACATGGAGCAACCTCCTGGTTTTGTTGCTCACGGGGAGTATGGTTTGGTTTATAAGTTGTGTCGCTCTCTCTATGTTCTCAAGCAATCTCCACAGACTTGGTTTGGGATGTTCAACCACATTATCCATTCCTTTGGCATGAAACACGGTGAGGCAAACCATTATGTTTTCTATTGTCACACCTTCCTTGGAAAATGTGTATTTAATAGTGTATGGTGACATGTTATGTACTCATTTTTAGACCCAGGGTCTTGGAAATCTCATTTTTTGGTTATAAAAGTAGCCCAATCAAAGGAATGAGTTGTAAACTCTCAAAAGAAATATGCTCTTAACATCCTAAAAGTGACAAGTATGATTGATTGTAAACCAGTGGATTGTCCCATGGATCCAAATCAGAAATTAGTGAGCAGTTCTTTGATCCAAAAAGATATAGAAGACTGGTTGGAAAACTTATTTATCTTATTATTACTAGACCAAATATTCTTATGCAATTGGTATTGTGAGTCAATTCATGCATAATCCTTGTAATGATCACTGGAATGGTGTCATCTGTATTCTAAGATATCTCAAAAAACCTCTAGAACAGTGCTCCTATCGACAAAAGGTATACTACAGGATATTGTGTTTTGCTTGGAGGAAATATTATCTCTTGGAAATGCAAGAAACAAAATGTTGTTGCTCTATCATCGGATGAAATTGAGTATAGATGATACAACCCAACTCGACAAGCAGATGACTAAGGACGCAACAGAAACATCACAACTAGGTCAGTCATCTCAGCATATAAGAACAAGTCCCACCAAACCTCAGAAGAGCCTCAGTAGAAAAAGAACCAGACATGGAAAAGAATATCAATTATTTTTCTTCTGATCTTTCTACTAGACAAACTCAAGGAAATACATTAGGCTAACTTTGGGCCCCAATTAGAAGAATAAGCTGGAATAGGGTGTACTTAGTATAATTTGAGCTTGTGCCAAACCCAACTACACCTCCATGTGCTGCCCCATGTTCACTTTTTTAACCTACCTTCTAGAAACCATCCATATGGTGCGGCATTAGCTAGGCTATACCTAGTTTCTATAAGTCTCGCCATAGTTCCGCCCCTACCCCTCTCACTCTTGTTCTCCAAGGCAATCTCTCCTATAAATAGAGTGTCTTGCCTCTTGTATTGACACGTTGAAATTGAATATAAAAGAAACTTTGTTTGAGTGTTTAGTCAGTATTTTCTCCTAAATTGTGGGTCTTATTTTGTGAGAGTATACTCCAAGTGGCGACTCTTCATCACTCCAAGTGGCGTGTTCATTCCATCAATTCCATAAGCTTCCTCGTCTTTCACCTTTCCTTTATTCCTTACACCTATTATCATTTCTATTTGCTTATTTGCACATCATTTTCTATTCGATCATCAACTTGTTTCCTTCCATCTTATGTTATTTTAATTCCACAATTCATCATCTTCACGATAATATTGAGTTTTCTCTTTTTCCCTCTAGAAGATAACCTTCACACTTACTTGACGACTTGATTAAGTTCGTGTCTAGTGGCAATCTTCTTTAAGCTTCTTGCCAATTCTGTTAATTCAAAAAGCTTAAACAAAAGTGAAACCTCTAAAATGTACCAATCTAAAATCAACTCGCATCAATAGAGGAATAGTATCCCTCACTTGTGAACTTATATGGGTAAAACATTTGCTCCAAGAATTAGATTTTTGTGAGATTCACCCGATTAAGATGGATTTTGACAACCAAGTTGCTCTCCACATTGCTTCCTAGTTATAGTTTTTCATATTCCCCTCTTTTACCTTTCATACATTATATCTCATGTATCCAAAGTTATTATAAATATGAGATTCTAAGAGAGGGAACGTCACTATCTCAAATTCATTCTAATTCTTTTGTATTTTTCTGAAGTATCTAATCAAGATTGTACAAGGAAATATTGAATGCAACACAAATCAAGGGATTATAACACTACCTAATAGAAGAACCAAAGAGCACTAAGATTCCATCATCGTAAAGCAAACTTCTAGAAGAACCAAAATAACTCAATACAATCATAAATTAAATTAAAATTACCTGATGAAAGATCACTGATGTCCTTAAACGTAGAAAGGAACTGATCCAATGTACCAAAGACAGAAGGCATGCAAAAACACATCAATGCCCACAGTTCAGATAGATTATTTTGAATGGGTGTGCCAGTCATCAACAATCGCCTTGGCATTAGGTAGCGATCTTTGAGAACATTAAATAGAACCTGTTAATGTTTGACAATTTTAGCAAGTACCAATAATCTCAAAGAATGAACACAACATTGTTTAAATTTCACCATTCAACTATCTGAAATTTATGATTTACATGATTGCATCCTAAACAATTAAGAACATGAAATGGATTGTATATATTTATGTAAAACTAAATACTAATCGTTTTGCTATACTTGGCGTCTCATCTATCACATTTTCATATTATAACAATTGATCATATAAATTCCCAAAGATAAATTGTATAACATATAGGCAAAGTTCCCCTTATCTCACTCACTTTAATAGACACACAAACACTTTGTTGTGTAATTAGGAGATAATTATTCCATAATTAGTGCAGATTCTGTTTTCTATTTATTAAGACAAATTTGATATTTTTTGGTGATTTGATTCAATTTGTATAGTTTTAATTACTTATTATATCTTGCTTTGATTACCTATTATTTCTTTTCTTAATCTGATTGTATATAATTTATAAATTTAGACCATAGTCTGCATTTTTTTTTGGACTGCCTTATAGTTGCTACCTTTTTTTCGAACAGCCTTCATTGCTGCAGCCTTTTTTTCCATTGACCGCCACCTTTCACCGTTGACAGCCCACTGCCATCGTTGACCGCCGCTGACCGCCACTGGAAAAATATTTCAACGATTTTTGTGAACATAACCGCTCCCATTATCACACGATTTCGCCAATCTGCAAAACTCAGTCGGTTTTGTGCTCTCATGGACTCCCTTAGTAAAACATCTAGCTCTAGTTCTTTAATCATAACTAAAACATTGTATTCCTTTTATTTTTCATCCTACACTATTTTATCTAGTAACCAACATATTACTATTGCTAATGGTTCCAATATCCACATTCCTGGTTGTGATAACATCCACCTTTTCTTATGGCAACCGTCCAGCCACACACAACCACAGAATAAGAAGGATGAAGACATAGAGTCTGTTTATGGACTTACTTGCAAATATGGGCCTAATAGGACTTTTGTTTATCTTTGTAGGCCTAATCAAAAGAGGACAACTCTAGAATAAAGGAATGTACAGAGCATATTCAAGAAGACCTCCAAGTCATCAAAACATGAATTAGAGCTTTGGTCAAAAGAACAAAAGAACGCTAAGTTCAAGCAAGCTTCCGCAACTCACTTTCATTCCATCATCCATCAAAAGCCAAGAAACTACACAAGCATGGAGAAGAAGTCCATAATTTAACCTTCCTTTTTTTTTTAAAATGTGTTTCATGTTCCCAAACTATCTAATAACCTCTTTGTTTATTCATAAGGTAGCCCAAGATTTAAATTGTACAGATGTATTTTTTTATTCCCATTGTGTTTTCCTGAATCCAGCCACAGCGAAGACGATTGGAACTGTTAAAGAGTAAGGTGGGTTATACTACTTATAGCAAGAAGAAAATAAAGAGTGTGCTACATTTAAGGCACCCACTTCTAATCTTCAGCCAAACCCTTAATCTTGGTAATCCTCTCAGATATGGTTTCAACACAAACGTCTTGGTCATCCTCTATTATCGGAAGGTCTTTATTTTCTATTTTCTTTACAAAAGTGTTTGTTAAATCCTTTCATTGTGATTTATGCCAGTTTCCTAAACACCATCGGACAACCTTTCTTACTAAGAATGATAGAAACTCTAAATCTTTGATCTTATTCATTAAGATGTATGGGGACCTTCACCTATTCCTAATATCTTGGGTGCAAAATGGTTTGTTTCATTTATTCATGATTGTACTCAATTTATCTGGATATTCCTCATGATAGATAAGTGTGAAGTTTTTCACTTGTTTGTCAATTTTTACCGAATGGTTCGAACACAATTTACACAAATTGGAAGCCCAACTAAGAGATTGTGTTCTGATAATAGAAGAGAATATGTGAACCAAAATGTTTCCAAGTTCCTAAGGAAAATGGAGTTATTCATGAAGTAACATGTGGGAACACTCCTCAACAAAATAGGGTGGTAAAAAGGAAAAATCGTCATCTCCTTTAGGTTACTACAGTTTTACTCTTACATAAATCTGTTCCAAGATCTTATTGAGGGAAGAGTCCTGACTGCTACTTATTTAATCAATAGATTACCTTCTCGAGTTGTAGACGGTGTTAGCCGTGTTCAGCTTATGACCACATTTTATGCTTCTATTCCATTATGACTAGTCTTCAGAGTTGTGTCTTTGGTTGTCCTGTTTTTGTCCATGTACATAGTCCTTATCGGGGTAAGTTAGATACTCGGGCCATCAAATGTGTCTTCATCGGTTATGCCTCAACAAAAAGGAGTACAAATCTTATTACCCTCAAAGTTGTAAAGTTTATGTCTCCAAGGATATCACCTTTCATGAAATGGAGTCCTTCTTTCCAAGTTCTCAACTTCATGGGGAGAGTATTCAAGAAGCCGAGGTCCTTGACTTATCACCTTTTCCTTAAAGAATTTCACTCTTATGGAGGATGACAAAAACCCTGCGCTAGCACCGTTACCAGAGAAGAATAATAAGGACAAATATTTTAGGAAGCAAAGGTAAAAAGAACCCATCCTGGTCGAACAACCGTTATCAGAGAAGAATAATAAGGACAAATATTTTAGGAAGCGAAGGCAAAAAGAACCCATCCTGGTCGAACAACTTCAATTGTCCAAACTAGAGGTAGGAACTCATACCCATGAGACTTTTGAGGACACCTTATATACCGCTTTTGAACCTAACCTAGAAGATTTACGTATTGCCTTGAGAAAAGAAAAAAAATATTGTGCCAAATATCCTATATCCCAATTTGTGTCTACAGAAAAAACTTTTTATGCAACACTGGAGTTTTCTTTCAGTTATTGATTCTATAAGAATCTCTACATCAGTACAAGAAACATTAAAAGATGAGAATTGGGTTTGAGCCATTAATGAAGAAATGGGTGCATTAGAAAGGAATGACACTTGGGAGGTTGTAGAGAGACGAAAGGATAAGAAGGAAGTAGGTTGCAGTTAGGATATACACAGTTAAGTATCGGTCTGATGGCACACTAGATCGGTATAAGACAAGGTTGGATGCAAAAGGTACCCAAACTTATGGCATCAATTATGAAGAGACTTTTTCTCCAGTGGCAAAAATAAATACAATCACGATTTTTCTCTCCTTAGCAATGCACCTTGCTTGGGAAATGCATCAATTTGTTGTTAAAGTTGCCTTCTTGCATGGAAGCTTGGAGGAAGAAGTGTGCATGCAGATTGCACCTAGTTATGGTGCCACTAATGAAGGGAATAAGTTTTGTAGACTTAAGAAGGTCTAGTATGGTCTATAACAATAACCTCGTGCTTGGTTTGGAAGGTTTACTCATGCTATCTGTTAGATATTATTAGATATTATTATACAAATTAGATATTATTTGATATTATAAGATATTATAGATATTGTTATATATCTCATATTTATGTAATGGGCTTAGCCCATATGTTTCTTTTCCTATATAAACATAACTCTATGTGTTCAATATACACAAGAGATTTACCCTATTCTTTCTTTTCTTTAATATGGTATCTAGAGCATAAGGTTAGGGTTTAGGGTTCAATTTTTATTGGTGAACCCACTATTCATTGGAATTTTCCAGCCACCGCCTCACTGTCTCGCCGGAGCTGCCACTACCTCGCCGGAGCCGCCGTCGGAATCTCGCCGGAGACGTCGCCGGAATCTCGTTGGAGCCTCCGCTGGAGACGCTACCAGAATCATTGTTGGAGCCTTCATCTTTGTTGTTGCCGCCAATTAACCAGTGATTGGATTTGTCCTTATCTTCTACGGCTTCTTCCGCTTCCACTGCCACTATGGCTTCTTCCGCAGTCATTATGCCAGATCCATCTATTGACAAATTACTTCAATATTCATCTTTCCATTGACAAATTGGATGGAACCTGGAGTTAATGGCTTTGGTGTTAGCTATACAGCATTGGAGACCATATCTGTTGGGGCGGAAATTCACAGTATACACAGACCAGAAGAGCTTGAGGTATCTCCTGGAACAGCGGATTACCACCCAGAACCAACAAAATTGGTTAGCCAAATTACTGGGGTATGACTTTGACATTGTGTATAAACCTGGAGCGTCTAATAGAGTGGTAGACGCATTGTCACGAAGATGGGAGGAAGAGGAAGAAGGAACGGCGGAAATCAAGGTCTTGTCCAAACCTTATTGGACGGACGTGGAAGTAGTGGAAGAAGAAAATCAACGATACCCGGTGTTAAAGAAGATTATGGAGGAGTTAAAAATCAATCCGGAGACACACGGAAATTACACCCTAGAGAATGGAAGATTACATTATAAGGGGCGGATGGTGATATCAGCGTCGTCTAGTTGGATACCCAGGCTATTGCACGAGTTTCACACTACTCCGTTAGGGGGACACGCGGGCATTTTTCGCACGTATAGGAGAATAGGTCAGTCTCTACATTGGATGGGCATGAAAAAATCTGTCAATGGGTATGTCCAAGCGTGTGGGGTGTGCCAACAAAATAAATATCAAACGTGCTCGCCTTAAGGCCTACTTCAACCACTGCCGATTCCGAAAACAGTGTGGGAAGAGATAAGCATGGACTTCATTATTAGACTTCCTAAATCAGGTGGCAAGGACGCAATCTTGGTGGTAGTAAACCGTCTAAGCAAGTATGGACACTTCATTGCGTTGAAACACCCGTATTCGGCAAGAACCATCGCGGAGGTATTTGTGAAAGAGATAGTACGACTACATGGTATCCCATCGTCGATTGTGAGTGACACGGATTCAACCTTTTTAAGCTTGTTTTGGAAAGAGTTGTTTAAGCTGCAGGGGACGACGTTGAAGATGAGCACGGCGTATCATCCCGAAACGGATGGTCAAACCGAAGTCTTGAACAGAACATTAGAGACGTACCTACGGTGTTTTAGTTCAAAACAACCAAAGTTGTGGGCGAGGTTCCTTCCATGGGCGGAGTATTGGTATAACACTAGCTTTCACGGGGCGACGCAATGCACACCCTTTGAAGTAGTGTATGGTCGGCCACCCCCCTCATTAGCGCGCTTTGTGCCAGGAGAAACTATGGTGGAAGCAGTGGAGCAGGATTTGAGGGACCGGGATGAGGCCTTAGACCAGCTTAAATTTCATCTAAGGAGGGCACAGGTTCGAATGTCTCATTTTGCCAACTGCCATAGACGACCATCTCCAATTAAAATAGGAGATATGGTTTACTTGAAGATTCGGCTTCATAAGCAGTTGTCTATGCCCACTCGACTGCATCCAAAATTGGCAGCCAAATACTATGGGCCTTTTCCAGTTATAGCGGCAGTGTGGTCGGTGGCTTTTAAACTCCAATTACCGGACGCGGCTCGAATACATCCGGTGTTCCATGTATCCCAACTAAAGCTAGCTATAGGGTCGCACGAAATACAACCGGAATTACCGAAAGAGTTGCAAGGGCAGGTGGGCGGTTGTTATCCAACAGAGATCTTAGATAGACGGGAGCGAGTCGTCCACGGCACAAACATTCCGCAGATTCTCGTGAGCTGGAATGAGGGGGATAAGGACGCGGCGACATGGGAAGACGTGAAGATCATCCAGGACCAGTTTCCCGAATTCAACCTTGAGGACAAGGTTGTTCTGTCCGAAGGGAGTAATGTTAGGACACAACTTAAGGGAAATAAAGAGAGAGTGTGGAAAGTATATCAGAGGAGAAATAGAGGGTAGGTGGCTGTTAGCGGTTAGGAAGGGTTGGTCTTTAAATAAAGACCAACCGGTTT
>Ga0123341_1003273_pt1 | contig 13801 bp, 5 predicted proteins | sample Turbeapinknodule_FD_89959 | JGI IMG/M metagenome (GOLD analysis project Ga0123341, IMG submission 89959) | Root nodule microbial communities of legume samples collected from Mexico - Turtle bean Mexico pink nodule | ecosystem: Host-associated > Plants > Roots > Nodule | place: Mexico: Nepantla... | reverse complement strand
TGATATTTGGGGACCCTGTTCCATAACTTCTATGCAAGGTTTTCGTTATTTCTTAACTATTGTTGATGATTACTCGCGCTATACTTGGGTTATTTTGTTGCATAATAAATCTGAAGTGCGTCCCACGCACGAGTTGGCAGTCTCGGCGTGAGGGGGTGTGTTGGAGATCCCACATTGACTAGAGATTAGAGCCTTTCATTGTATATAAGTGGGTGCAAACCTCAACCCTATGAGCCGGTTTTATGGGGTTGAGTTAGGCTTAAAGTCCACTTCGTAATAATCTCTAGTCGATGTGGGATCTCCAACATATTGTTTAAATGAATATTGATAAAGTGTAGATGAAAGTTGATAATAAATAAAGATGAATTGCGTGGTGTTGAAAAGCACATTAAGATGGAAAGTAGAGATGGAATCTAATCCCTAACAACATGAATGAATCCACCATCATTTTGAATAAATTGTTAGAGCTCTAATCACGATGCCCAGGACTATTTCAGCTTCATATGAAGGATTGAATATAATAAATTGCAGTTAGTGCTTAATAATGCCTTTCTGTCCCCTTGATCCTCATACTGCATATATTGATTTGTAGAATGTTTTCATTATTTTATAGTCTCAGTGACAATGGTGCTAACTTCTCTTGTCCTTAATTCATAAATAATTGTCCACAGATAGATGTAAGTAAGGGGAGAAGAAAATGAATCTGTGGAGTAAAAAGTGGGTAAGTAAGAACAAAAAAAGAAAATAGAAAACACAAGTACACCAGTTCAAAGGGCCCAGACAGCAGGGCTAAAAAGTTCATGTTTCATCATAGTTTTCATGGATCAAAGATACAAGGAATTCTTGCTGGCTTACCAAATCTATGAGGTTTATAGGATTTTATTATCATTGTTACATATTACGTGCCCGAAATCATACCCCACTCACATGCCAATCACCTTTTCTTTTCTTACGTGTCTCACTTCATCCCATTCATTTTTAAAAACAAAAGGAGAAGATGAAGAAGAAAAGTGTAGTTATTTTATAGCACAGAATCCCAAGCATTAACTGAGATGAGATCCGTGGATTATGTTTTCTTGATTGAGCAAAAAGGTGGAAATGATACTGGTTGGGTGGAATAGTATCGATTATTCTACTACTATTTTTCTACCTGCGAAATTTCCAATGAATATTCAATTGCTCTACACTGGCATTTCGTCTTTCTGGTGTAGATAGGTATGATGGGTCAATTTATATATATGATTTGAGACTATCCTCAAGATACGAAGATCCTCTTCTGCTTAATTCGTTGCCTAATCTACTACCTTACAATGAAAAAGCATGTGAACATGGATTTCCCCTACCAAATCACTGATATTTATCGACACAACTCTACATAATTGCGCTTTTCCCAAGATAATATGCAGATCACTGCAATCTCTTCTACAACTTTTTAAAATGATTGTCCACCAATTTCCTTTTATTACTAACACATAATGAGCTTTGTGGTCCATAAACCAGTGTCATATTTTCTTCTTGAATGTAATTATGTCAACAGAAGAAGACAAGATGGAAATGTTTTTATAATTTTAGGTTTTAACAGGAGGAAGTGAAATATGTGGAAGAAAAAGAGGGTGGTGTCGAGAAATAATTGTAGAAAAGGAAGTACGTAGTTTGGTCTGGCACGTCTGTGGCCTCTGGCGTTTCTTCTGAATTACATCACAAACAACAAAAACAGAAAAAAGCATATCAGAGATACACTACAGTATTGCATGGTTTGAGAATATTGCATTGCATGTGGCCAATAGAAAGAAGAAGAGAGGTTGAGCTTGCGGATCCTGGTTGAAACACATAGGTAGCTAGCTAGGAAAAGTAAAATGGTTAGGATGAAATGTAATGTGAGGTTTTGATGGTGATGTGATGTGATATGGTTCAAAAGAAAAGAAAAAAAGTAGAATACCTGAGACAGTGATGTGTGTGTGTGAGAGAGAGAGTATGAGAGCGTATAAGTGTGGAGAGGAAGGTCAATGACCCTACATTCTGCAATGTCCACACAATTGGCTCCTTGTCGGTTCCCATAGGAACATAAATTATATTTAAATTTCACACAGCCGTGGCACAAAAAGACGCCACATTCTCTCAAGTATCTTTGCCACAAGAGCAGAATCAGCTATGGTCAACTCAACTTTTTCATCCATGCTTCTTTTTATAATGCCTTCTCGAATATATACACTCATAAAACTTTCCTCTTCTCACCTTTTATGTTTCCAGATACTGCCTTTCTTTCTTTCTTTCTTTCTCAAAAAAACATGATGCTGGTTTTTGAATCAACCAGAAGATTTGAGAGAGTAGAAATCGATCAAAATGAGAGAGAAAAAAGGTGTAAATTAAAGAAAATAAAGTAACTAGAAGTATATCAACATGAAGAAAAAGTTTGTAAAAGTTTTTATAAGTGATTTGATTAATGTGATTCATAAAAAATAATAAATTTGTATGATTAGTGTTTTATCATGTTTAAAATAAATTTGAAGGTTTTTTTTGTACCTACTACCCGTGCTTATGAATGATCTAAATTATTATTAAAAAATTGAAATTAAAATAAAATTATTGCTTATATTATTATTTTATAATTTTATTTGATTATTATTTTTAATTTTATTCCTATTTTATAATTTTTAATATTTTTATTATTTTATGAATTTATTTTTATTATTATTATTTTGATTTTTTGTATTACTATTATTATTTTATTGGTTTTAATATTATAATTATTATTTATGATTTATTATTATTATATGTTTTATTATTATTATTATATTATATTATGTAATTTGTTTAAATAAGTTAAGGATAAATTCGTAAAAGATTGATTATACAAATTACTCAAATCATAATGAATGACATGCATAAGTCTTCGCCTTCAACTCAATCGAAGGTTGAATTTGATGGGTTGGACTAAAAACAATATAAAGAAAATGGAATCGGGAAAATTCAACCAAAAATTCCATTTTTATCACTCATTTAAAGCTTGGTGTACGAATTTGTTTGTGTCTTAATAGTCTAAATAAAAGGAAATTTTTAATGGTTACATTTTAATTTATTTTGATACGTGTTTAAAGTATGTATGACCTGTGTGTGCATCACTTTTAGATCTTATTAGAAGATAATAGTTATGCTTAATTTAAAAGTGGAAAATAGTATTTTTAAGAGTGGTTTAGAAAGTAATAATAAGTTTGGGCTTTGTTATTGGATTGTAAGAAAAAGGAAACATGAGGAAAAGATTAACCTAGCTATGTGGGGGTGCCAATAGGAATACGAAAAGCTCTTTTCCTTCCACAAAACCACTCTAGCTTTCTTCTTCTTCTTCTTTTATTCTTTCTCCTTCTTACCATAACCAAAATCAAATTCTCTTCTCCAATCTTCAATGATCTTGTTGGCTACAAGATAATAAGGGTAAAAGCGTAAAACTCTAATTTAGAGTGTTGATATAAACAAGTTTTTCTTTTTTTCTTTAATTTTCATCTTTTTCTTTAAGGAAATCAAACATGGTTGGGTTGAATAGAAAAATATTATTTTGTGAGTTTGATCTTATTTTAGATATTTCATGGCTAACTTAGTATCACTGAAGAGATTAAGAGATTAAGAGGTTGTTTGTTGTTTTTTGTCTCGTTCTATTCTTCAAGATCTAATGTATTATACAACAGAAAAATCTAAGATAAGAAAAGTTGTCTTTATTTTAAATTCCAATTTAGATTATCAATTATAATTTTATTTTTTGTAAGGTAAAATTCTTGCATGTACATAATTGTTAATCAAATTTGAGAGAAATTAACTAATTTTGAGTATATCCATGCTTGAGTAAGCTATGATCATTCAAGCAGTGATTTACTTTAAATATTTGCCTTAATTTTTTATATTCTTGTTTTAAGCTTGGAAGGGACATCTCATTTGAGAAATATTTTTGTAAGGATAAATTGGATTTTTAATTTGAGAATGTTCCTCAAGTGAGAAGATCATGCTCAAAAGAGTAGTTTACTCTTTGTTTAAGTTAGTTTTGAAAATGTTAAATGTTGTATACTTGTTTCTACTTACTTATTGGTATGGACCCTTATTGGTGGAAAGTCCCTTAGCAAAGGACTAACTACAAGAGAAATGGCCAAGAAGATTCAAGATGAGTGAGATTCAACTGACATCAACAGAGTCAAACTTTTATCAGCATGGGTCATCCTTCCACATAGTAGAATAAGACTTTTCTTATGGGCCATGTAACGAGCCTTGCTTTCATCTTTTGAACCTTGTATTTGAATTGATAGTAGAGTAGAGTGTAGATAGTAATAAAGAGTCTAGCTAGGGTTACAATTGGGCTTCATTAAGCCCAATAGTAAATGTGTGTGTGTCTAAAGTAAAGGGGTGTGCATCTCGCAACATGGAGCAACCCCTATTGTCATGGTGAGCATGAACCATGGCATGGAGAGCATGAGCATCTAGATGGCATATTCTCAATGGATAAGATTTCCATCAAAGAAGATAGGTCACTTGTCAAGCTCCAATTAGAGGGAGACATTTGTCATCATTGTGAGTGGAGAGTTTTTAGAGTTAAAATTATGATATTGAACACCACTTAGCACTATAAATAGGAGTACTAATATTCTTGCAAAATTCAGCTTGAATGAAAAGAGTTATGATGTCTTGCCATAAAAACTTGTTCTTGAGCTCTCTTTAGGATAGTCTCTTATGTAGCCTCCCCTAGAATCCTTGCTAGTGAGTTGACCTCACCTCTCATTCTCCCAAACCCATATTATTCTCTTCAAATCCAGAATTCATTTCCTCCTTTCTAGCAAGCTTTCACAACTCCATCAAAAACAAAACAATGCAAGGAGAAGAAGACACCTACCATTTGGTATCTAGAGCCATGTTTTTGTGAGCTAAGTGTTTCTTCTTATACTACTTTCTTTCTTCATTTTCGTGTTGTGCTCACTATTTTTTATTTGTCTTGAACATGTTTCCATCTCATTTCACCAATTAAATTGTTGTTTTGTCCCTTTTATGTGGTTTAAATTAATTGCTCTTTCTTGAACCATCATGGGTTGCTTTTAGGTGTTCTATTTTGATTTTCGTGTGTGCTTTTGATTTTGCTTTAGTGTAGTACATGTTTTCAAAGTCACGTGAATCCAAAAATGTCATAAATTCTAGTAGTACTTTTGTTCAAATTTCATTTTCGTGCTTTTGTTTCCAACAACAACAAAATTCCATAAAATTGTTTGAAGAAACTTCAATGACTTGGTACTTTTATGTGCTTTTAATTTTATGTATTTGATTTTATTTACTTGCTATTGGACTATTGGCAAGTTCCTTAGAGTTAGGTTTCCTTTGTGTTTTGACTTAATCATTCTCTTTCAATTCCATAGGTTTCCTCCTCTTTGCAATTTTCTGATATTTGGTAGGGCTGAAAAAAATTATTGCAAGCTATATAAACGTTCAAATGGTGTGAATGTTATATGTGATAATTTCAATATGTTGATGATCTTCTGTTAAAAAGGCACATCCAAATCCACAATACGAAAAAGTGATAAATGTTGAAGGCCAAGATGTTAGTGATGAAAAAAGTTTGAAAGAGGTGTAAAAATGGCTATCAGATTTTGATTCAGTGCATATTTTGAGCCGAAATTTTGTGAGAAGTTTACTTATTGTGTTAGTAATCTGTAGGGATGGCAAAGCGGGTCAGCCTGCCCCGCATAGGCCTGCCCCGCAAAATGCGGGCCGGGTTAGCTCGCCCCGCGTAATGGATGCGGGTTGGATTTTCTATCCCGTCTCGCATAAGGGACAACCCGCAGGTTTGCGAGCCATCCCGCATTCATTTTTTTTGTTGGCGCGGAGCAGCAGGGCACGAAGTAGCAGTGGCGCGAAGGGCGGCAACGGTTGTAATCTGGTTTTGATTGCATAGTGAAATACACAATGGTTTTTTAGAACTGAATTAACTCTTGGTGTAAGAGTGAACCAATATAAACTGCTTGTGTGCTTATCTCTTACCCTTAACTCTTTAAGTTCTGTTTTTAAGTTGTTTTTAATTCTGCTGATAAAAACAACCGATTGAATTGAAGAAACAACCAATTGTTTTTTCTGATATCAACTTAAAACAGTTTTGTTTCTTTGTTTCCTTGATTCCTTTCTTAGTAATTATACATTGAATTTCATTATACATTTAAAGTTTGCGAAAATCTTTCTTAAACAAATCCCCCCCCCCCCCCTTCTTGTTTAAGGTCATATATTCTAACAACCATATATTTTCTATGTCCTTCTCAATCCCACAATGAACACCAATTGTTCTTGTATGGGCTAGGAAAGTCTCGTCTCACTGATTGCGAATACTCTTCGGTATCCGTGTCTGGTACATCTTGGCCTTTGACTTCGATCAGGAAGGGAAGGGTACCTGCAAAATGTTTGGCAGTGCCTAAGTCAAGATTCAATATCTGGTAGTTAGAGGTAATAAATGCTATTAATTGCGTACCTTGCCTTGGCGTTGGTCAACCTATTTATAAGGATGAGTTGACCCCACAGGCCTAAATTAGCATGAATTTTGTAGTTAATTTTCATATTAATCTGACACCAAATATAAATTCTCAGCCAACTCATACTTATTTTTAGGATATTAAAATATACTCGTGTTAATTTGTTCTAAGAATAACATGGTATTGACAAGGATTGAAACTTAATTCATGATTACCAAAATTTCATTATCTTGACTAAAATTATATATGTAATTTAACCAATATTTTTGGCCTGTTTTTTTATATTTTTTTAAAGATAAAATAAAATGACTTAATTTAAGTAAAATAGTAATTGTAAATACTGCATATAAGTTTTAAAACAATGTGTAACAAAGAAATACAAAAGACTTATTAAAGTGTAAATTACAAAAAGTAATCGATATACATTAATTAAATATAAAGTAAAAATATTAATTAAAACTATATATTTGAATCGATAACATTAATTAAAATTGAGAAAAAAAATATTACAATCGAAAGAAAATAAAAGTGGTGAAAATATATACATTAGACGTTACACAACAGTAGCTTTTTACCCAAATACTCCTATAGTCTCCCCCATTATTAATCATAACTCATATATCACGTGTCCCGTTATGTGAATCTTTATCACTGAAAATCTTTATATACGATTTTTTTTCAATAAAAAAATGAACCAGTTATTTATTTATTTTCTTTATCCTTATGGATTTTTTTTTAATTAGTATCGTTATCAGTATAATAATGGCATGAGAGAGAGAAATTGAGAGTGTAAGAATGGAGTATATTATATTACATGACTGCAAAAAATTGTGCCCATGAAAAAAAAATCGTTTTTCGGATAAGAAATTCACACATTATTATATTAAAAGATTAAAACGTTGTTAAACTATTTTGTTTCTTCTTTTTAACCAATTAGAATGGCACAAAAAAGTTCTAAACCTTCTAAATCCTAATCTTTAAACTCTCCTTCTCAAATTTTAAACATTCTGTTAATTTTGTTCTCCACTTATGATAGTCTTTGCTTTCTCAGTTTATTTTTTCCTCTTATGTAGGAAATAAGCATTCACTATTTCTATTTCATTTTATATCTTTTTATATGAAAATATAAAAATATTAAATTAGCATTTTCATAGATGACTAAATTTTATATGACTGATGTAAAATATTGTTAAAAATATTTATACAAGTGGTGGAATAATATTTTCAACCTATGTTCTCCTAAAAATTTAGTAGTGTAGATTTGCACAACAAAACCAACTTCAAACCCAATAAATAGATTAATAGATTACAGTGGAACACAGCTCAGCTAAATAAAGTAACAATTATGTTAAAGGTCATAAGGTTAAGTCAGTCATATATATATATATAGAGAGAGAGAATTTTAAAAATAGCCAATAAAATTATATAATTAAATATTTTACTTTCTAGATTCTAAAATATCTATTAATTTTAACATTGTAAAAGTTCTTTATCCCCGTCTTCTTAGATGAAAGTTTCCTTCACAGGTTGAGTTAAAATTAATATTGATGAAGCTCTTAGAAGTATTCTGCTCTTGCTATTTATGGAGGTATCTTCCGTGGGAGTATGAGAAAGTTAATTGGTACTTTCTCTGTGTTTCTTGAAGTTTAGATTACTATGGTTGCTGAATTTTATGAAGTTATACATGCTATGAAGGAAGCTTAAAAGATGAGACTTACTAATGTATGACTTGAATATATTTGAATTTACTGCTAAGACTAATGTTTCGTGGATGCTTCGTAATCGATAAAATATTTGTCTTAATTATTGTGGGAAAATCAGGTTTATGATTACTCATATTTTTTGTAAAAGGAATGCATGTGTTGATAAGTTGGCTACTTTAGGATTTATTCATAGAGAATCATTTCATTAGTATAATAGGTTTCCATCTAATTTGTTCTTAGAATTCTTTTTTTTTATCATCATGTTCTTAGAATTCTTTATGAATATGTATAGTCTACATATGTATCGTTTTGTTAACATATGAGTTTTGGTATAGTCCCCCATATTTTTGTATATTTTTTTAATGATGGTTTAGGGTTTAAGATTTATTCATAGAGAATCATTCCATTGGTATATTAAGCTTCCATCTAATTTTTTCTTAGAATTCTTTATGAATAGGTATAGTCTACTTGTGTATCGTTTTTGTTAACATGTGAGTTCTTGATCTAATCCCTCATATTTTTATATATTTTTTTAATAATATTTTTCTCATGTGATGGTAAATAATTGTTGTTACTCGAGGTGTCAGCCTAGTTGAGATGTCAAATTGCATAGTGGGAAGCCTAAGATGAAAACTTTTATAAAAAAGAAGAAATTTTTAAAGTTTTTTCGTGTGAGTTAATAGTTAAAATAAAATTAAAATAACCTGTGGAAATATTTTTTGTAAAATTAAAAAAGTGATAAAATATTTACTTTAATTTCGTAAATACAAATATCTGACCTATACAATTTCAAAGATTAATTTACATCCGGGTACAAGTCATGAGTGAGTGGTGACTGTATATTCGGCCCACAGTGTACGCAGATATAAAGTCCAACTTCTTGTTGGGCCCACTGGATTTTATTCATGAGTATTTCTTCCTGTACCCCATCAAAGTTTTCCACACACCCCATCAATTAGGTAAAATGACAAAAATACTTCACCTAATTCACCATCATTTCGAAAATCTCTTTCTCAAACATATTCTGGACAATTTAATCCAGAAAACACATTCCTAAACATATAATACATTACGAAAAGTTTATTATAGAAATTCTGTTATGTAAAACTTTCCAATATTTTATGAATTCTTGAAAGTATATTCTATAAATATTCTAGAAAAAGTAATTTGGAAGTCATTTTTAAAAGAGATAAAATAATATTTTTATCTTTTCCAAAATTAATGGAATACAGAGAGAAATTTGTTGAGATGCTGGAAGAAGCACTTTTTGTTTAGTTATTGCAGCCCAAATTAAGCAAATGCATTTTTGTTATTCATCTTCTATTTTAGGGTATTACGTACAAGAAGAAAAAAACAACAAAAATGTTCACTGTAAAAAAACTAATGGGTGTTTCTTCTTGTCCTCCAACAAACTTCTTGTAAAATGACTTATGGATTACTTATATAGAATTTATAAAATATATTTCTGGAAAACGTTTTCTGGAACATAATTTCTGGAATGTCTTTTTCGAAATAAATTGTGCAGAGTATGTTCTAGAAAATGCTGTTTGGAATGATGACGAATTTGAAGGGTGCAGGAAGAAACACCCAAAACTAACTGATGAAGAAAATGTGTTAGTATTGTGTTGGTTGTGGAACTCCGTTTGTTATCCACACTTTTCAATTACTTAGTGCACCTTCCTCTCCTTTTCATATATATTTTTTGTTAAAATATTTGCAAAAAAATGAAAGTTTTTTTATCCATCTTAAGTGAATATCTATAAAACACTTGCTAAAAAAGTTAGAAGTTTTTCAAGTTTATGGCAAACGAATCTCCTATGGTGTTGTTTATCACCTTATTTTTTTTCTTTGAATCTTGAATCATGTTTATCAATTGTTGAAGTTGCTCCGGTCCAAAAGTTTTAAAAATTTTCTCATTGAGAGTTTCATTGTGTGTTGGTTTTGCAATCTTAGTCACCAAATCTTCCTCCTTCTCAAGAGTGTTTGCAGTGTAATTCATCTTCTACTTCATCCAAGGTGGAAATTCGTGTTTTGAATAACATTCGTCAGTAGTGTGATTCATCTTGTGGCAATAAGAACACTATTTTTCATATTTTTTTCCTTTTCCTCTTTCATGACTACACCAACCTTGACTGGTGTTGTGGTCTTATTGTTGATTCTTTGACTGGCATTGTTGACCATTATCTTTGTATCCATCCACATGCCTTCATTCAAGTGACGTTCTTGTTGAAGAACCAAAGAGAAGACCCGATTGATTCTTGGTAGAGGTTCTGCCAAAAGAATTTGTGTTTTAACAAAATTATACATTTCTCAATCCTTTAAAGAAGCACATTACCCGTTACAGTTCCTGTAGTTGGACATGGTCTTCATCATGCTGCAACTGCACTTTACTTTACAGATACAAGTAGGTAAGGGTTGCAACGTGTCAAGCTCTTCCCACAACGTCTTAGAGTTAGTATAATATTCTGTAATTCTTCTCTCCCATTGTTTAATGGAATTTACTTCTTGTAGAAGATTTGAAACACGAAAATGATTGTTTTTTGAAAACCTTTCTTTAAGATCTTCTCACAACTCTTTTGCATTATCTATATACATCGTGCTTTGTGCGATTTGCGTCGTGATGCTCCGTGTGATCAAAGAGATTACCATGACGTTGCATCTCTCCCATGCTTCATATTGATTATCGCTACGAGATGCCTCTAGTAGATCTCCATTGAGGAACTTGAATTTATTCTTGGAGATTAAAGCCCTTTTCATCGCTCTACTCCAGGAGTGGTAATTTGAACCATCCAATTGTGACGTGACCAAAACCATCCCTGAGTTTTCTCCCGGTTGTAGATAGTATGCACTAACGGGAATTTGTTGTTCATTCTTGGAAGAACTTTCCTGGGTTTCAGCTAGGGAAACAAATGCGAGGAAGAAAAACGAAAAAGAAAAATAATGATAAGCAAGGAAAGGGAAACAAAATCGTTGGCAGCGGAGAGTAGAGCGAGTTATATCCACTTTGATACCATCTTGAGTTTTTGAAGGTTATTCATGTTTCTGACTTGTGGAAGATGATGTACGGTGACAAGGGATGAGAACAAAAATATTAAACGGTGGTAAAGGGCAAAGAGAGAAGATAGACACAAAAATTAATCATAAAATATTTCCATCAAATTGAGTGTATTGAACATTAGAAAGGGGTACATGATTGATACACCATGAAGATACAATTGGGCTTGGCCCCATACCAAACATAAAAGACCCAAAAAGATAATATACCCTAAATTTGAAATCAAAGATGGCGGTTCTTGATGGGAACTCCTGTCTTTTTTTTAAAAAAATTAGGGTAAGATGACGATTTTACCTTAAACCGTTGTCTATATGTTCATTTTAATTTAAAAAATACCATCACATTTTAATGAACGACGTTTGGCACTAAACCGACATGTATAAATTGTCGTAAAATGGTTTTTCTACACTAGTTTTCTGTTGTATCCTGAAATACTTACACAATACACTATGATTAAGTTCTTACATACAGTAATCACTCACACATAGTGAAACTAATCTTTACATGTTTTCGTATTTTATTTACTATATTTATAACATTTACAAATAACTACTTTAGTTATAATAATATAATCCATCTTTATGTTGATGTTGGAGTGGTTACAGCGACATTGAAGCGACCTATTATTAATAGATATTAATTGCGCCATGGTTATAGGATTGAGCAGTAGAATAATCATTTCTCTTGAGTGTATATTTCAATTATTATGGTTATAAAATGGAAAGTGAATACAATAATTATGCATATTGAAACATGGATAACCAGAACTAATGATGGGTGTTTGGTATATAACAGAACTTATAGTATTTGATAATAAAACTTGAAATTGAAAAGGTGATTTTACGGTAGTAATTAGGAGGCAATTAGCATGCACGCATGCAATGGAACTGAACTTAGATTTGAAGCATGCGATGCAATTATGAGAATAACAATGGTATATTTTATAGAGTCTCATCAATTTTTTGGTTTTAATTAGGTGAAGCTGTACGTGCAAGTATCATTGAGACCATGTCAAAAGATACTAAATCATAATAAAAACCACATAATTCAAAGCTATATTAGTTTAGGAAGATATATAACTAATCATGATTTACAGTGTTTGCAGATCAATTGGATTATTACTTTGAATCTTTGTTCTCTTAAATTGATATCTTAAATTGCTATACCCTAGTCAGAGCAAACATGTCATGGAAAGATCCGTGATTAATGTATTGAATTATTTATTGAGATTAATAATACAAATTAATGTAATTTAAAATTTGAAGCTATTTATTTGTTCTCATAATTTTCAAATTTCAATTCTTACTTCTATAATTTCAAGAATCAAAATGACCATTTTTAGTGACATAAAACTTTAAAAAATATATTTAGCATTTTTAAGAAGCAAACGTTACGTCCGCAATCCAAATATTTAATTAATAAATACGCTTAGATTAAGATTTATAGTGTTGTACTAATAATAGTTATTTTATAATTTATTTTGATTACAATGCTTATATTATCCTGTATTAGTGAATGCCTCTATAATCATAAAAAGTATTCCTCCATCAAAAGCATGTAGCAATTCAATTCATAAGAAGTTACAAGAAACCTTACCAACAAATCATAATTACACAACACACAAACACAAACTAGTAATAAATAAAGCTACCACCGACAATTGAGTGACACGTGTCACCAGTGCTATACCATAAATATAGAAAACACATAATAATAAAAAATTAAAAATCTAAAATATGTTTTTTTAATATTTTGATACTTTAATTAATAAAAAATTAAAAATCTAAAATATGTTTTTTTAATATTTTGATACTTTAATTAAAACTGGACGTGTTACATAAAAAAAAAAAAATCTTTAAAAATCAAATTAAAAAACAAGCAAAGGAGATGCTCCAATAACGTATTTAGATGTATTGTGTTTTAATCCTATTCAACAAACCCAACTGTTTACGAAGGAAATTCAATTTTATTTCCGATCACTTATTTTTTTTTAAATATGAGAGCATCTTTCATGTAGGACTTCTACTGGATCACAACACATATACACTTGACTTTATTTTCGAAAGATTCGTGCGTTGACTTAGATTCACAGATCTGCACCTGTCATACCATATCCCTGTAAAATCCACATAGTTATGCGCATAAAATAATCTTAATATCATTTCTTCTATTATAACAGGGTTAATTCATAAAACATGTCAAGTTAGTTATCTTTCAAATAACTTATCTATTCATATGAACATCATTCAACTCTCACCACCTGAATTATTATTATTTTTTTTATCAACAACTCTCACCACCTGAATAACTTCATCTATATGATTTCATGATCACAGGAGAGTCAGGATATCTCATTCTAGATGAATCTCTAGTCAATGCATATTCTAAAAAATCTTAACACGGTATTTTTTTTCCTGAAATACTATGTCTTGACTAGGGGTGGGCAAAAAATCCAATTTAATGAAATTGCTCCAATTTTGCCCTGTTTTATTCCATTTAAAATCCATTTATTTAAATCTGGTTTTTTTTCTAATCCATATTTTATTAATATTTCA
>Ga0123341_1003272_pt1 | contig 13804 bp, 5 predicted proteins | sample Turbeapinknodule_FD_89959 | JGI IMG/M metagenome (GOLD analysis project Ga0123341, IMG submission 89959) | Root nodule microbial communities of legume samples collected from Mexico - Turtle bean Mexico pink nodule | ecosystem: Host-associated > Plants > Roots > Nodule | place: Mexico: Nepantla... | reverse complement strand
TATATATATATATGATAATATTGTTGACTTTTGTGATAGTTATTTAAAAGATATGTTGAAAATTAAACTTTATACTGAAAGCAAATAATTTTTTACTTGTAACATTTTTTATAGCCAACAACATGAAAATATATAATTTTGGGTTAAGGATACAAACATGTCTCTGTTGTGGTAGAATTTTTGACAAACGTGAATGAGCAAACCAGGTATGTGTGTGTGTCAGTGACACATAAGCTCTCAGTGCAAAGAGTTCAACACTTCAAGTCTAATGAGGAAGTGGTATAATGGTAATTGGAGCAAGGTTATTACCAAAACTAAGTTCATGAGCACTGTTCTCAATGTTCGAAAACAGCCTTAAAGTGCCAATGAGGAAGAAAAGAAATGACCCTTTTAAAGGATTTTTTTCTTTCTTTAAGGTTAACTAAAGGAAAAAACAAAAGTAATCTTAGAACAGTGTATAGGAGTTTTCAAACGGAGGCAGAAAGAAAGTGAATGATGGGTGGAACTATAAACTCATTGGTGGATTGTGAAGGTGATATGTGTGTGTTTGCATGTGCACGTGCAACATATCCCTCAGGCCCCTGAATTCACAAAGCATCTGCTGGGATATTTGCAGTGACCTCACCAGTTAGGGTTATAGAGTATAAAGGCCTGATTGTTTGTGCAAACATTCTGACCTGAAAATGGCCTCTCCTGATGAGACAGAGAGGAGTGTGGCAAAAAAACTTAGACATTTGGGGAGGAAGCTCCTCAAGGGCTCTTCAGTTCACAAGCTTATGCAGCTGCTTCATGTAATGATCTTTCATCTGCTTTTTTACATGCATGTATTTCTATCACTCTGCTGATTTTTTGTGCCATGAATTCCACTGTCTTGTGAAATTGATCATGAATTTCTAGCAGTTGGACCATCATTGTTCAACAGATCTTTTGTTGCCATGTGGTTCGGTGTAGATATTTGTTTATGTTGACGTTTGGTATTTCTGACCTCAAATGTATTTGGACGCCCAAATTTTGGATATTTATCAAAGAGATTCTGTAGATTTTGTATTTTAAAAGTTATTATTGTGATTATTCTCATGATCCAACATGTCTTCCATTTTTTCTGCAGCATTCAGGTTTTCATTTTTCTTCAATTTTCTGACTTTGAGTGGTCTGTGTGACTCTATTTACTTTTCTTATGGGGTGGGTTCCTTAAAATTCCTTTTCCAATTTCTGAATCCTTTGTTGGATAGAGTGACTGTCCAATGTCCATCTTTAAAATCCCATTTGGAAGTCCAAAGCCTCCTTGAAGATTAAGTTTTTTATTTGCACTTTGGTGCTTAATTGAATTATTAGTTATTACTGATTATGTTTTTTATCTGGGTGCTTCCTTGATGATTGTGGGGAGAGGGGTTTACTTTCCCTTTACAGATAGAAATCTGGGATGCCATGCCAGAGTACTTCACCCTGAAGAGGTGGATACATTGGCAAGAGCAAGGCAAAAGTCACTGCCTTGTGAAGGGATCCAACCTTCCCTTGTACTAGTGAACTATAGAAATCGCCTTGAGAAAAGGGAAAGTTTCCTTTGCGAGGTTTGGGAAGCCTTCTGCACTGCCTGGCTGTAACAAGGCCACATACACTTTGTTGACCTGCCTCTATATTCAAGGGAGGTCACACTTTCATTTGAGCAGCACAATTGCATGGTAGGACACCCTTCACCAAAGAACAATGTCCGAGGACTTCCCTTCAAAAATGATAAAATCCTTGTACTGAACAGTGAAGGCAGCACACTTCCAAACTAGATACCAGAACCATAAAATCCCATTTGATCACGAGTTATATTATATTGCTTGTTGATTAAATGTAAGCAAATCTTATTTTGATATTTGACCCGTGCTCACAAATTGTGCACTAAAATATGGATATTTAGAACGAGTTTTGTTCATTCCATCAGTTGATATCAGGTTTGACCCTTCTCGAGTAACAACATAGGGAGTTATCCCCATATATTTCAGTTTTTCTTATGAATTTTGGAACAAAGTTTAACAACATTGTTACAACAGGCCTTCCAAACTTGATTGAACTTTGACTTTATTGGTTTTCTTACATTTAGAAATTGGAGCTTGTATTATCAACCGTGGATCAAGAACCAAGTAAGCCAATTCAAGAATCACTTGTACCTTCCATGAAGGCATTGATTTCAGATGAACTTTTGAGGCACACAGATGAGAATGTTAAGATTCTAGTTATATCTTGCCTCTCTGAGATTACAAGAATCACAGCGCCAGATGCCCCTTATGATGATGAACAAATGAAGGTAGCAATTTTAGTTTGATACATTGGATTTTTCCTTTTTAAATTATTCAACTATATTGTATAGTGTATACCATAAATGATGTTAATGATTTTTTCTAAACATAATTTTTCTTGTTCAAATTAGAATATATCATTTTATTTCTTGTTGAGCAGGAAATCTTCAAGCTCACCGTGGCATCTTTTGAGAAGTTGTCTCACATATCTGGCTGTGGCTATGAAAAAGCGCTTACCATACTTGATAATGTCAATAAGGTCAGATTATGCTTGGTCATGCTGGACCTTGAGTGTAATGACCTGGTTATTGAAATGTTTCAGCATTTCTTGAGATTTATAAGGTTAGAGCTTGACAATATGCCTTTATCTGTTTCTTCCTGATATGTTTCATTATATCTAATTACTTATTTAACAAATGAACATAGCCTCTTATGGATATTTGAGATGTGTTGAAATTGTTAAAATTTAAACAGTTCTGCAATTTTGATGAAGCATATTGAAGTTTTTCACATGACTAGAGGGTCATATTTGAAATTAATCATGTACCAGCTTATCTGCATGCTTTCCGGATTATTCTTGAATACACATGTTAGACACCCTCCCATTGCTAGGGTGAATGTTTGGGAGATAGGGAGCGGAAGCATGGGATCGGTTTTCATGAGGGCGATCAGAATAGTAGAGATAACTATTGCAAATTTGCGATGAAAGCAATGAAAGGCAGAGGAGGGATAGGAGAGGGTGAGCATGTTTCAAGTGTGTGAATCACGGAGAGGAATCTAACCCAGGATCCTGAGGTGTTTGCATTGTCCATGTTTGATTTAAAACCATTTATTAGCTTCTGCCTAGCAGGTTAAGCTGCTGTAATATAAAGGCTCTCTGATGATTTTAATCTAGAGTCTGTATTTTCTTTCTTGTTTGTATGAGTGTTTTGAATCAGTTGTTTTACCAATATCACCTTAGTATTAGTAGAAAGACAAGAAATTTGAGTAAATACTTTTAGTAAAACAGGGCTCTGTTTTGCAGTTTCCTGTCATTTACTTGAGGTTCTTCTGGAGACGAAACAATTTTCTGTGAATTCTTTTGTGTTATTCATATTCAAACATGAAGTGCTGTAGCCGAGGAAATCAGATTTTTCTTTGCATTTTCCTTTTGCCAATGACTAGTAGATCATAGATGAAACATTGGAAGTTGTTTTGTATTTGTAAAGGCTGATGAAGAGGCAGCTTGCTTGTTACCTACACAAAAGTTGATTAACTTTTCCTTTTTTACTTTTCCCACTTTTTTAAGTTTTCATTCACTTCCACAATTATTAATTACTAATATTTTGTCAATTTAAAGGTCAAATCATCCGTGTCATGCATTTCATTCAATGGAATCAATAATGACCTTGATCTTACAAGAAAGTGAACAAATTTCCCTGGATCTTCTTAGACCTCTGTTGGATAGTGTAGGAAATGAAAATCAGGTAACATGCTTTGCATTATATCTATTTCTTGTATTCTTTTCTTTTTCTTTCTTTTATTTATTTAGTAATTGGTTTCATGTCCTTTTTTTTTGCATAACTTTGTCAATCTGGTTTTATTTATTTTCCCAGACTATTTCACCTATGTCTTGGACATTGGGTGAGAAAGTAATCAGAAACTGTACTGCCAAGCTCAAGCCTTATCTCATGAAGGCAGTGGAGTCCTCAGGCAGAGCTCTAAATGAGTATGCACAGATAGTAACTGATATTTGCCAGAATGAATCTGAATCCCCCCAACGCGATGATGCAAATGGTTCTAAGAAGACAGTGGTTTGTTTTATTTGCACTACTCTATCAGATAAACTGTTATAGCTAATATGTGATAGGCTTCATATTGGAAACCATGGAACTAATTTAGCTGATGTCTGCAAGTTCTCTAGAACTTGACTGTGGCTGTTGTTTCATTCATTAGTATGTTTACTAAAAGAATCGCCTTAAAATTAGTTCTTTTTGAGAAAGATAATGGTGCTCAATGCTTTGTAAAAGAAATATGTACTGAAGAAGAGAAATTAACAAGCTGCTTGATTTTAGTCTTTGACTTAGATTGATGTTAGGATTGATTATGTTGCAATGCTTCAGGCTCAGGAAGCTGGTAACAAGCTTAATATTCCTAAAGAAGCAAAGGAACAGCCATATGATGTAAAATTATCTTCTACTCTTCTCAATTAGTTATTTTGATTTTAAATTTTCCCTTGCAAATACAATTGCAATGCTTGCTTTGTTAAAGTACCAGTCATTGTGCAGTATTAAACTTTTAACTTGATTCTTAATCAGGAAACCGAGGGTCATGAACCCGATGATTCTAGTAAGAGAGATGTCCAAATTTTGGATGATACAAAGTCAAACAGAAGGGACACTATGGATGAAGTTATAAAAAAAACTGGTTCAAAAAGGAGATCTCGTTCTGAAATTACCAAGAAATCTGAAAGAGAGAGTGCAAAAGCCAAGTTGGAAACTGACAATGTAGAGTCTGTTCAGGAACCAAAATCAGAAACTCAGCTGAATACTGTGTCAAGGAAGAGGGGGCGTAAGCCAAATTCCCTAATGAATGCAGAAGAAGGCTATGATCACTCGTGGATTTATCGGGAAACTGAAGTGGAAAAATCAACACTGTCCAGAAAGACTCGTGAATCCAAGTCTCCTTTTCCATCTTCTGAAAAGCCTACTTCCAGAAAAGATAAGTTGCATCAAAAGCCTAAATCTGTAAGTGAAACTCTAGTTTGTAAGCCGAAAAGTGAGAACATAGCAAAACCTGCCAAATCCAGAAGGACTCACAATATTGGCAATGATACAAGTGAAGGTTGTGAAGCTTTAGCTTCTAAACCTAAAACTAATGGTAATACTGATCCTTCTCCTTCTATAAATAATACTATTTCTGATGGTCATATCAAACGAGGTCGGAGAAGGAAATTAAATAGCACAGGGAATCAAGATGTTCATTCCAATTCTTTGTCAATGTTAAAAGACAACTTGAATTGTCTGCCTGAGAAGATTTCTCTGGATTCCCCAACAGTTAGGTTGGAAAAGGAATCTGAAGTAAGGAATATCTCTGAACAAAAACCCATTAGGAAAATCAAATTTTCTGTAAAGATTGATGGAAAACTTGTCATGGGCCCAGAATCAGCTGCTAATAGGGAGCCTAACGTTTCATGTGGAGATGAGGGGAAACACAAGTCATCTATGAATGATGAGCTAGAAAATATTAAAGAGGGCAGATTCTCAACTCAAACAAATGTTAGGAAAAGGAGGAGGCTTGATGCTACTCCTAATGAGGGCCTCTACAAATCATCAGCTGTGAAGGTATAGTTAGTATCTTTTTACAATCCCCCAGTACAACACATAATATATCAGTAAAAGCTCACATTGTGTTTTGGGGTTGATATCTCCACTTTTTAGGAGCTGATTGCAGAATCTGCAAGTAAAACATTAAATGGTGTCAAGGAAACCTTACAAGCAAGGCTGAGGAGAAGACACAGTAATGTGAATGCTGAGGTATGCATTTGAAATTCTGTGTGTAGTTTGTGAAATTTCAGTTTTTTCCAATAACACACCATGAAATGTCCCATTTTTTTAAATTTTATTATGTCTCACTATTCTTTTTTGTTTTACTCTGGAAGGTCCTTAATGCATGATACTATTAGTATGTGCTAATTGTGCTAACCAGATGGCAGTATTCTTCCTTCCTACTGCTGGTTTGACTTCATGATTAAAAATTTATATCTGATAATCTATTTTCTCTCTATGCATATGTGCATGTGTTTGGCCGTCTTACAGTGTAAATATTGTACCCTACTTTCCATACTGCACAGCAATTTCGGTCTAAATAAATATTTCACATAACATTTAATTTTCAGGCTTTTGACAGTGTGCTTTTAATTAGATTTTTGTTATCAAATGTCGTTTGTTTGGTGGAAATTTCCCCTTATTAACTTTTTTTGTCCTGATTTATACTGTGTTAACCTTTTTTTCTCAATAAATAACCATTTGGTGTACCTTTTTTCTTCAGGCATCTGAATCTCATCATGGTAACTCATTTGTTGGTAGTAGAATCAAGGTATGGTGGCCAAAAGATAAGACGTAAGTATCTTGGTGGCATATTTCTTGACCTATTTATATCTCTGCACTCGTCTGTTACCAATTTCTATGTAAGCATACTACAGCCTCAGCTACATTAGGCCCTTCAATGCTGCAGTGGTAAAAGAGAATAGAAAAACACAATAGGGGGGAAGCTAAGCCATCTTGGCTCTAACATGTAGTTTCATGCTTATGACCTATGGGTTTATGACAATACCTATGTTTAGAGGAAACTATATTATACATCGTAGTTATGTTTGGAATCATAGACACGTAAAGGATGAAGGTTTACTGTAGCCATCTGTTTACAATTTGTACTTGCTCTGTCAACGCTTAATAGAGTTCTCATGTGCTATATTTTTTATATTGTGGTGGGGATTGTTAAAAAAAAATTGCAGAGGTTTATTATTGATACATTCTCTTTGAATTTTCAGATTTCAAAATCACTATCCATGTCTTGCTAACTCATTCAGTTGACTCATAAGATGATTGCATGTGCTACTTAAAATAGAGTGGAGGCACATATGATCATCTACCATCTCTTTTCTCTAGGGTGGCTCATTGGGTTGTGTAGAACACTTGAATTAAGAAATATGCTATGGGATTTATATAAACAATTCAAATCAGGCTATGTTCTGGAAGTTTTCGCTAAGAATACTAAATATTTAACTTGTTTCGTGTGTATATGCTGTTGTTGCTTGCTTGATTTTGTTTGTTAAATTCTTCACTTCAGGTTTTATGAAGGTGTTATCGAATCTTATGATCCTATCAAAGGAAAGCACAAGGTGAGATGGTTGTTATTGATGCTAATCTTTATGTTTTCTAGCTCTAGAATTTATTAATTAATATTTGCTTATGTAGGCTTTATATATTGCCACTTATTTGGAATGCATTATGTATGTTCTTCTTTATCTCAAAACCATGTTACATGCTGATTGAAGTAGTCCTTGTGTAGCAAACAGTAGCATTGACTCTAATAATATGTTGGTGCCATATGTTCTTTTAAACCATTCTTATTTACATTTTTGCTAATCCTGTGATAAGTTTTGATGTATCTTTCTTATTTTGGTTTTCAAATACAAAGTACAATTTAGTTTAAGACTTCAACTTTTAAAGACCATGGACTTTTTGTTCAAGACTTTCCTCTATTTCCTTGTTTCCCCATTTTTAATCAATTAATCATACAATCTCCTTTTTTTCACTCTTCTTGTGCACAATTATTTACTACAGAAATGATAATAGAAATTCAACTATTGATTATGGAACAAGATTATTCGTGTGAATTAGACTTACACTTCTTAGCATGAAAAACATAAACCATTGAATGAGTTTAATAATTATATTTGTCAATACTGTGAATTGCTTTTAATAGATTTTGTATGCGGATGGTGATGTTGAAGTGTTGAACCTCAAAAGACAGCGTTGGAAACTAGTTGATGCTTCGTTAGACGAGGTGAGCAAAATTTTTTATGCTCATTAATTACTTTGTGTGTTGATGATGTTTTTCAATAGATGAGGTGAGTATCATGCTTTAATAATGTTTTAATTATTGTAAGTACATGCGTCACATTTGTCATACTATTGCTGTTTCATCAGATGAGGAGAATAAGGATGAAAGCTTTGGCACTTATTTAATTATTGTCTGCATGTGTGTGTATAATATGATATCATATAGTAAATTTAATTCGTGCATGCTGTTATTCTGCCATCAGGAAGGGCTTGCACTTCAGAGGCTCCCAGAAGCATCGGACATGTAAGTATAATTTGATCTGCAGAACATTAATATTACTGATATTATACTATTTTTTCCTTTCCCAGAACCAAGAGCAAACCTTATTATAAAATAGTACAGAGATGAACAAAAGAGAAAAAGGAAGGCAAAGGATATGAGAATGAATATCTGTTTTTATTTTTTTAATTGAAATCAAAACAAATTGTCTGAATATATACAAGCAATACACTCGTTATAGGTCTAGCTAAAGAGAGAGAATGGAAAACAGAGTCAATCAATAAATACAAAATAAAGATTATACACCTTTATAAAGAGAAACAACTAAGAATTAGAAAAGACACAATTAATATTAGCATCTTTCTGTAACTCTTTATCCATATCCTTTAATAAACCTTGATTAATGTTGATTCTGCACATGAGCATTGTCCCATGGTGATGCAAATGCTGCCTTGGGAGTTGAGCCTGTTATCGATTATCTATAAAAAAAAGTCATTTATTTGACAAAGGGTAGCTGCTATGATAAATTGGCTTGAGCCCCATCATCATAATATGTTACTCCGGTTAATGATATTGGGTTTTGTGGCTCATTACTTTTTGCTTCTAGTAGAGCAAGATCTATCAAGGAGTATACTAAAGACAAATTTATCTTGGATTTCAACCAATAACTGGCCTTTTATCTTATATGCTTGTTAAGTTGGTGTTCTCAATTAAGTTCTACACAATTATTTTGCTATTGTGTGATATATTAAGCTTATACTGTCAAGTTATTCATAATATACAGATCAGAAAAAGGCAAGGGAAAATCAAAGTTGGAGTCATCCAAAGCTGCAACTATCAAATCTCAGTCCAGGTTAGTCCACAAATCTGAATCTGTGAAATATGCAGATGCTCCTGCTGCTGATGACAAATCTGGTTTGGGTGATGATTCACTGATAATTTTTAGCAGAAAAGACTCCAAGAAGCCTAAAAACCGAAAGAGGGACAACTGATTCTGTCAAAATGGGGAAGGATGTGTAAAATTACCAGCTATGGGCCTCAATGCAGTGTTTACTAGTTGGCTCTAAAGCTTTTGTAACTTTAGCTTATCCTAGGGATTATCAGTTAGCATGTTTTGTTTCATAGTTAAACTTCAGTCTTTAGAATGGTTTGATATTTATGGTGTCTAAGACTGTTTACCTCAGAAGGGTTTTATTCACACCATTTTCAAAACTTGGTTCCATGTAAGTAAATTATGTGTATCATGTATTTATGTTAGAATAGAAGGGTTTGTTTCATTTCTGTTGATGGGCAAGGCTTGTATTTTTGAATGGCAGAGGAAATGATTTCATTGTCACTTTTGATCCCTCATGCATGAACTACTAGCTTCATTGGGTGAATTTTTTTTCAGGTCTCTCAAAACTACCTAATAACATATCTGGTCCATTGCATGAGGAATTGGACATAGCAAAGTACTGTCATGAAACATACTAGATCTTAATCATCTAATCATCTGAATTAACAAACTCAGTTTTAATATTTTCTTACACAATTTTTTTCTCAAATAAAATGATAATTAATCTTAATATATTAATTTTTTTTATGAAAAATTGGATTTGAGTTAATATGAAACCTGATTCACATATAATAATATCTAACCATTCTTATTGTATTATTAGATTAAATTTTACACCAGTTCAATCAATTAATGGGGATTTAGGGTGTTTCTATCAATAGAAATACTCTCTCTTCCCATTTGCAACAATAACTTTTTTAAATTATTTAATTTGATTTAATTTAAAAAAAAAAAAACAAATCTCTTCTTTTAAATTGATAATGACTATATTATTACATGTGGTGTGGTGTTTATACTGATGTGAACAAGTCAACTTTTAAATAAAATAAAACGTGATCTGTTATTTGTGTCACATGTTAACTTTGATCAATATGATAGAAAAAAAAGGAAATTTTAAAAAAAAAATATAATAATAGAAAAATGATTAAACTTTGGATTAAGTTTGTGAAATTATTACTTTAGATTAAAAAATGTGATGACTAATTGCATTTCTAGAAGTAACTTTGACAGTATCAGAAGGTCTGCAATTGTACTAAAGAAAAAGAATTCAAAGCAGAATCGTATATGTTAAGCTGCATTTTTGGTAAATTGAAAACATTGAATTGCATCATCACAGGGTCAAAAAGAGGAAATGCAGTTCTCACCAACCAAACCCTTTTGAAAAAAAATCACAGTTTTCCCCATTTTCCCATACTGTTTCCACACAACTACCTTCAACATTGGAATTTGGAAGTAAATAATTGGTTTGATTGTGGTTGTTGCTGAGTGTTGATTTAGTCTTCTTCTTCTTCTTCTTCACTTTGACTAATTATGAATGTGTTTCTTGCACCAACCCAAGCACTTGCTAGCAGCATATGTTTCTTTCCCACTTAGCTACAAAACAAATCTATGCACTACGATTCTCTTTTCACCTCACCCGTTTACATTTATTCAAACAACTGGTGGACAATATTACACACGCTCTTCGCATTTTGTAATAAAACAAATTTCGCTACTAGAAAATCATTAAATAAAAATAAATTTTAAAGACAAAAAATAATTAGTTGCTATATTAACTTAGATATTAGTCTAGAGACTAAAAAATTTATTGATATCTAAATTAGTTTTTAAATTAGTATCTAACTAATTATTTAGGTTTTAGCTACTAATTATTTAGATTTTAAAGTTGGTATCTAAAATCTTGGTAGCTAATTAGATATCAATTTAGACTCTATTTATCAATAGTAGAAACTAATTTAGATACTAATAATTTTTTTAGTGTCTAAAATAGTATCTAATTTAGTAAATATAACAACTAATTATTTTTTATTTCATGATTTTCTTGTAGTGTTTTATATAGAAGAGACAAATTAAATTTCATAGCTTTGTGGGGAGGATGAGAAAAATAAGAGGGTGCACACAAAGAGACATCCAAAAGTAGAAGTATGGGAATGAATTAAAGTTATTAAGAAGTGAAGTTTAAATCTAACTTAACTTTATCAAATCAGTTTATAAGATAAAGTTTACATCCACTTATATATAACATCAAATAATGTCTTGATCTCTAATCCATGTAGGATCTTTAAGAGAAATAAATAAGGTAAGAGCAGAGTAAGTATTTCACTACAAGAAAATCATCAAATTACAATTAATTTTAGATACCAAAATAATTAATTATTGGATTAAATTAGAGATCATTTTAGAGACTACAAATATTATTAATATCTAAAGTAGCTTCTATTACTAATAAAAATTTATAAAGTAGTTTTTAAATTAGTATCTAACCATTAGTTATCAATGTTTTATCTACTAATATTTTATATTCTAAATTAGTCTCTAGAAGACTAATTGAGACCAATTTAAAATCTAAGATATTAATAGCTAAAATTGTGGTAGCTAATTTAGATATATACCACTACAATAAAATCATGAAATAAAAACCAATTTTTAGAGAAAAAAAATAATTAGTTAACCATTTTAGAGACTATTTTTTTTTTTAAATTAGTTTCTATTATAGACCATTTTATAAATTTTTATTAATAATAAAAATTATTTTGAATATTAATAATTTTTTTAGTATCTAAGATAATATCTAATTTAATTAATATAATAAGTAATTATTTTTTGTTTTTAAATTTTGTTGATATTTAATGAATTTTTTTTATGTATGGAATGATTACACAGAAACTACAAAGATATGTAACAAGAATCCAGTGCATGTATTAGTTGATAGCTATAATTAACCAATAATATAGGTAACCAAAATTTTTCCTACCCACACCAACATTTTTTGCATATCAAAACTTTGGTATTCATTTCATAAATATACAATTTAGGTATAATTAGACCACTATGACATATATATTTCATTGTTAGTTATACTTTATTCAAAGGATGGCAACAAATTAAATGAAATAAAACCTAATCAAGATTGCACCATATAAATATCTGAGGATGAACTGATGAAGGTTAATTTATTTTTATAAAGAAATTGAAATATTTTTGTCACCTTGTCAGATAATTTTAAAAATTGATAAAAAATATTTAATTACTCTTAATTAGATAATTTTAAATTTTACTTAAACATATAAATTTATTTATTTTTTACATTCTTTTCTCTCAAACATGTATTAATTCGTGTTTTATCAGAATAATAGTGTAGTTAGTATTTTAAAATATATAATTATAAAAAATATTAATTTATTGTATATATAATAATTAGACAACTCTATATACCTTCCTTAATTTATATTCTAGTTTCATTAAGTGGCTCTGTTATGTGATGGAAAAAGAGATTAATGCAAATTTATTCATTATGATTTCATGTTGAATTTTTTTTTCTTCACCTATGTAATTTACAGTTTTGTTAGAAATAATAAGAGAAAATGATAATATACAAACTTTTTAACATGGAATTTTTTTTCAAAATGAGAAAAAAAAATGATAGCATAAGAACTCCATTCTAATTATAGGACCAAACAAAACTTTCTTTTTCAAGATGATAAAATACTATATTAAATCTTAAATTCGATTAGAGATTCCATCTAAATTAGTAATAAAATCAAATTATAATATAAATTACGTGTTCATCTTAGTTAGATATATTGTAATATTGATTTAGAACTAAATTACGTTCTCTAACATATAATCTCATCCTAAATACACATTAAAAATGTTATTTAAAATTAAAAAAAAGGTTAAAAAAGTTTTTGGTGTACTTAAAGTAACGAAACTATCTGAGTAAATCTTTTAGTATTTTTTTACGTAACAAACTATTTTGTAACGTATTATAGTATTTACACTAATAATAAATCAACTTAAAATATTTTAATATTTTATTTCAGATTCAAAAAAAAATCAGTTTGACATGTAATAACCACGTCTATGAAAAAAAATATTGAAATATAAAGTCAATTATAATATTTTTTATGAAAGAAAAATAGTGTTTGCCTATTATTGATGCGAAAAAAAAAAGTCTCAAAAGGAAACTACTTGTCTCTATCAGTTCTAAATTTAGTAATTTTAATTTTAACCTTTAGGTTTAAAATTAGTCACGTGATTTTCAGTGCTCTATTGGGCACCATGAATTAATTTGACTTTCTGAACCATCATCGAAACAACATCTCTTAGAACAACGTAGGAAAACGAGTATGAAATTTATTAGGGTTTGTTGGTACTATAGTTTTGACTTTTGAAAAAAAAAAGTAAATACTTTTTTCATAAATAAGAGAATTTTTTAATAATTAAAACATAAGCTATATTAATTCCTACTCTTAAATCTTGGTCTATGAAGCTCGGATATTCCTCTTAAATGGCGTGTCGAACACCGACACTCGTATGACACCTGTAGGACACGTATCCGTGAAGTGTTCAATTAAAAAAATATTTGTTAGATTTCTGACAATTCTAATACGGTTCTAACACAATTTCAAAAAGAAAAAAATACATTAATTTTCTATAAATTCAAACTTTATTATATAAATTGTTATTATGATTATAAAAATAAGAAACAAATATTTGTGAATCAGTCATGAAACAAATCCTTGTGACGTCATGAAAAACATCTTTCTGCTCTAAAAAATAATCTGAAACATACTTGTACACATAAATCTTTATTATCAATTTATATAATTCATAATTATATAATATATAGATT
>Ga0123341_1003271_pt1 | contig 13805 bp, 10 predicted proteins | sample Turbeapinknodule_FD_89959 | JGI IMG/M metagenome (GOLD analysis project Ga0123341, IMG submission 89959) | Root nodule microbial communities of legume samples collected from Mexico - Turtle bean Mexico pink nodule | ecosystem: Host-associated > Plants > Roots > Nodule | place: Mexico: Nepantla... | reverse complement strand
TTGAGAGGTGTGACAATGATACTAAAGTCTTTCACTAACCTCCTATAAAAACTAGCAAGGCCATGAAAGCTCGTACCTCACTAACATTGGTGGGTGTTGGCCAATGTCTAATTGTTGCAACCTTTTCTTCATCCACATGCACCCCTTTTGAACTCACAACAAACCCTAGGAAGTCTATGTGATGTATTGCAAACACACATTTTTCCGGATTAGCATACAATTTTTCCTTCCTAAGGGTTTCTAAGACTTGTCTAACATGCCTCTTATGGTCCTCTAGATAACATCTCCCGGTTTAATCCAGATTTGATTATAACTACTCTTAAGATCAATTTTGGGGAAGATTTGGGACCCATGTAACTCATCCAACAAGTCATCTAACCTAGGGATGGGATACCTATAGTTAATGGTGATATTGTTATGACACGGCAATCCGTACACATCCTCCAACTCCCATCCTTTTTAGGGACAAGAATCACAGGCATAGCACAAGGACTCATGCTATATTGGACCCAACCCTTAGCTATTAATCCCTTCACTTGGTGTTGAATTTCCTAGGTCTTGGTTGGATTAGTCCTATATGTTGGTCTATTTGGTAAAGAAGCCCCGGGTATGAAGTCAATTTGGTGCTCAATTCCCCTTAGAGGAGGTAATCCTTTAGGGGGATCTTGGAACACATCTTCAAACTCTTTTACCAAAGGGTCCAAGCACATAGGACTATCTATCGTCGACTCACTCTTAAGGATTTTCTTTGGATAAGCTATGAAGATATCTTTTTGAGAAAGCATTACCTTTTTAACCTCTTTTGAAGAAATGAGAAGGCTTCTCTTAGAACTCTTTTTTTCTTTTTCATTTTCTCTCTTTTCTTTCATTTTGACTTGGTCCTCATGGACCTATTTTGGTGAGAGAGATTTTAGTGTGACCTTATGCCCATGGAAGGTAAAAGAGATTTTGTTGGTAAGGTCATCACATAAATTTTTCCTATCAAATTGCCATGGCCTACCTAAAAGAATGTGTGTGGCTTCCATAGGTACAACATCACACAAGACTTCATCCTTGTATTTACCAATTGAGAAGGCTATGAGGACTTATTTATTTACTATTATTTCCCCCTCTTCACTAAGCCATTGGAGCTTGTAGGGATTTGCATGAGAGATGGTGGGTAACCCAAGCTTGTCCACCACTCTTGTGCTTGCCACATTTGTACAACTACCCCCATCTACAATTAAGGAACACAATTTGTCATTAATGAGGCACCTTGTATGAAAAAAAAAATTCTCTTTGACTTTCATCAAAAGGCCTTTGAACTTGGCTAAGCATCGGCCTCACTACTAACAAATCTCCCTTACATGGAAACTCATCTTCTTCCTCACTTTGGCTTCTTGAAGAGGTAGGGGACTTAGACCTTTGAGTGTTATGATCACTCATGACAACCCTCCCCCCACCCTTAACCATCATGTTTCTTTTAGAATGACAATTGGCTACAATATGCCCAAAACCTAGATATTTAAAACATTTTTTACTAGAGGTTTTGGTGGGTGACTTAGGTGTAGAAGTTGAGGATTTAGAAACTCTAGGTTTGTAAGTGGAATCTTTTACAAAATTGGAAGGAAATGTTTTTGAAGAAGTTTGATTTTTATCCTTCCATGATGATGTGTACAAGTCATCATTGTGAGTAGTTTTGAAATGTGTTTTCTTTAAAAATTGTGATTCAACCTTGATGGCTAGGTGAACCAACTTTTCCAAAGAGGAATACTTATATAATTCTACCACATCTTGTATTTCTCTTCTTAAACCATTGACAAATCTAATTGTCTTTGACTCCTTATTTTCATGCATATCTATCTTAGTCAAAGTAGTTTCTAGATCTTTATAGTACTCATCTACAGTCTTAGGTCCTTGTTGAAGTCGTTGGAGATTCAACAAGAGTTCTTTCCTATAATGAGGAGGAACAAACCACAGCTGGCCTCTTGTTTACCTTTTGGTCCTCTTGGACCTCATACACATTGAAAATTTGATCAACCTTAGCCTCCCATCCTAAGTAAATATTGGGTCACTTTCCCCACTAAAGTTAGGAAATTTTACATAGGGAAAAGAAATTTTAGAAGGATGGTGTTGGTGGCGCCTTTCATCACATTGGTGAATTCTCCAATCTTCATCTTCCTCTTGGCTGCCAAAATGGTTGTAGCTCCTTGAAGCTCTCATTTGCTCCCACCTCCTTCCTCTTGGTGGCCTTTCTTGTGTCATTTCAAGTCTTTGAAGTCTCTCCTCCAATTGCCGCATTTCTTCCTCTTTTTGGGCTAAAGATCTTTTGGTTGCCGCAAGCTCACCTATAAGAAAAAGCCTTTTGGGGAGATTGAGGTTTGGATGATTCCCCTGAAGAAAGAAAAGTCATAAAAATTGCACAAAGAGAATAAAAAATTAGTGAAAGAAAAGTTAATAACCATTTCCTGCCTTGTGTCACTTGGTTGTGTAGCAAAGAGGAGAAAATAATAAAGCACTCAAAAAGAAATTTTCTCTCAACAAAGGTCTATCTCGGGTTGCAAGCTCTCAAATGACAAAGGACAAAGCCCTTAGCACTTGATCCCAAAAGAACCACAACAAAAACTAAAGAATTTTTAAATGACAAATAAGAAAAGCATAAAACAAGGAAGCTAAACCAAGTTGTAAAAAGAGATGATGACAAAACTTTTTAAAAGGAGACAAGCAACAAAAGCACAAAAGAAGACTCAAAGATACTTACTTAACCTTTAACAATGAAGTTTTAATCTTGCTAGAAATTGTAAAAGCAAAAGGATCAAATTTCACAATGTTGAAATCAATTTGCCAAATAAAATGAATCCACTTTTTAGAAATGTTGGTTTTGTCAAGAAAAAGGGAAATGATATTGCGCAACTTGCTCTTCTTCTTTTTTTATATCCTTGTTTATAGTTTATGGAATTAAGAAGTCCATATTCTTGTCATGCATATTTTTTTTTTCACTTCCAATTGTCACAAAAAGGTTTGGGATTCAAACTAAATGAACACTTGAAATCTATGTTTGGAACTAAATCTACTTTCACTTAAACAAATTTCTAGTTCCTTTTATACCTTCACAATTAAAAGCAAAATAAGTAGAAGCAAATAAGGACTCCTAGAAACACTAAGAACATATGAATCAAACAAAAGAGGTAAGAACAAAAATGGACACAAGATAACATTCAAAAGCGAATTGAAAGCTAATGAACAAAAAGAATGTCGAAATGTAAAAGGCAAGAAAGTAAAGGCTGAATTTAAAATTGCTTGAATGTAAAGGCAATAATTTAAAGGTGCAAGAAAGTAAAGTGCTGAAAATCAACTCAAAGCAAATAAGCATAAAATAACCTTGCTCTGAATACCACATGACGTGAGTTGATTTTAGATGGTTCCATTTGAAAGGTGACACTTTACTTATGATTGAGATTTTTAACAATTATATGATAAGACCTAGGGAAGATTCCCACTGGACATGAACTTAACCAAGTGGTTAAGTAAGTGTGAAGGTTCACTTCCAAAGGCAAAAGGAAAAACACATTATAAGGTGAGAATGAGGTATGGTGTGAAATGTAAAAGACACGAAAGGAAACATGATAACATGAAGGAAACCGAATGGAAAAGATGAAGCTAAACAAATATAGGAAGCATAAAAGATAAGTGGTGTATGGAAAAGGTATAAGAGATGAAGGAAGAATGCTTATGGTGAGGGAAGAGAGTTGGACATGCCACTTGGAGTGTGGTTTCTCAAGATGGGTGTAGAGGGCCGCCACTTGAGAGCTCTCAACTCACTTAAGATAAGACCTAATGCTTAGAGAAAACTAGCCTCACACAATTTGTGCAGAGTTTTCCTTCTTCTATATAATTCAACATGCAAATACAAGGAGTATGGCACCCTATTTATAGGCGATGGTGCCTTGGAAAACAATAAGCAAGGGTAGGATGGGAAAAGTTAAAAGAAAGGTGCGGCCTTAGCATTGACCAAGTCAATGTCGCACCATAAACCTAAACTTTTAGAAGTTAGGTCAAAATCCTACCCTAAAGGCTATGCTCAAGCTCAAGTGATAAGCACACCCCATATTATGCTAAAGGAAACTTATTCTACTGAAATTACAAATAAAGACATTAGTTGATGTTCTGCCCCCCAAGGCTTATGCTCTACTCCTCATGATCCTCTGGGGCAAGCTAGGCGTTGAAGCATTAGCTAGAGATTAATCCTAACCTAGCCTTGTGTCTTTAGTCATGCTCCTAGTCATCCTCCTGGAAGGCTGGGCTTTGTCAATGGCCGCACTCTCTTCTAGGTCCTCATCACCACCCTTCCGATAGATCCACCAGAGGACCTACTAGACTCAGGCATCTCTCATTGAGACGTGCTAGTGGTGACAAGACACCAATCACCATTGACGTTAGCACTGTGGTGGCTTCTTGTCCTAATGCTCATATGTTCAACAATTATCTTAAAGTCATTGCTCGTGAGAAGATCTCCATATTGATACCTACGTGGGATCATGTGCTTAAGTTTGGCTAGACCATGATCTGGGAGGATATCCTGGTAATGTATACATTATTATTGTTATCATATATTTTTTTAATATTAATTAATCAATTTTAAGGTTATGGTATTTTGTTGCAGACACATTTTGATATCCTTAATGTTGAGAGTCTAATATCAAAGGTTCTATCTTTGGTCACCATTAAATTTCGCTAGTTTAAGTCACAATAAACGTCGAAATCTGTTTTTGTACCTTTTAAAGGCCAAAATCCTTATTTAAGGTATTGCAATATTAATGAGAAGATGTGGCTTGTTTTCGTTAAAACTCATGAATCTGAGCAGGATGGTAAGTGAAATTAATTAATTATTTTATTTATTTGATCATAACACTAATATTTAATATTATTTGATTCATTTTTTTTATTCCATTTCTCACATGGTGTTGGGAAAAGAGCTCAAAACATAGCATCCAAGAATGTGACCTCGCACCTACTATCTTGTATGGTTTATCGTAAGCTTGAACAATCTTTGGTAAATGAGAAGAAGAAATCAAAATAGAAGACTACTTCTAAAAATGATACAAGGGCCAGTGAACCTCCATCTCTACCTACCCACCACCAAAAATGGAAGATGACCCGAATGAAAAAATCAAGTACATATAATTTTGAGAAATCACAGATGGTCTCAGAAAAAATTTAAGTTAGTTTCATATAGTTTTCCATCTATTTTAAAGTATTAATTATATGAAAAACATATATAATTTTGGACTCTTGCAGGATTTTGTGGTTGAGTAAAGAACCTAAGGTAATTTTGTACCTTATGGTTGTCAAGATATCCTACATGAAGTTATTGGATGACCTGAGCTCCCTGATTGTGTGGTTGCAGCTGGAGAAGGGGTTTCAATTGAAAATTCTTTGGAGTTGCACCACTGAATTCGTCCTCCACAGAGCCTAACAAAGAAATGGTGAATAAAGTACGACAACAAATAATGCAGGATTTAAGTCAAAAGATGTAATATAATTTTGACCATCAAAGTGAGCAAATGAGCATAGAATTTGAGGAGAAGAATCGGCTATTGCGGCAGGAGTTTCTATCACAGCAAGTTTCTACTCAGCCGTATATGGCTCCCATTCTCGGGAGCAGAAAGGGGAATTGTGCAACTCCTATAGCTTTAGGGGATGTCATTGGCCAGATAAGCCAATGTGAGTTACTTATAGACGACGACATTATTCCTCTGGTTGTAGCCATTGGAAAATTCTTTAAAGGATCCACTACCTTACATAACGTGCCACTCCCCCTGAGGTGGTGAAGGTGACGGTGGACAAAGTACGAGTTGTTAATGTTCGTGTTCCTCTACCTACATATGAGGTAACTATTGTGGTTGAGGCAGTTCAGACATTCATAGCCTGGCCCAGACACCTCGTTCAAGTTATTCTATAACCCCCAATAATAATTTAATTTGATTATATTAATTTATATTTATGTATTATATTTAATTTAATACAAATTTTCTTTATTTTGTAGCAACCTCGTCGGAAAGCAAGTTCACAAAATTAGCTTCTTGTTACCACTGACGATCCTATAGCCTCTTTATTATTGGTTGTTAAGGCTATAGGTACAAACCCAATGGAGGTTCTATGGGATGAAACTTTTTTTAGTAGAAGTATTGAGATCCCTCTATACATATACATGTCATATGTGTTAGAGTTCGTATCTCGAAACCAGGAGTTGAATATAACCATCATTCAATTTTTTATTACGTAAGTATCTTCCACCTATATTTCAATTTACTTTATTATATTAAATTATTGATTATGCTTTAACTATTTACTTGTAGGTATTTGTCTGGAGTTTCTATTAATGACGGGAATCAAGATGTCTATAGATTCTTGGATCTGTATTTCATTAATCCAATTGAAGCAAAGAAAGTTGAAACTCAGTCATATATCACCAACATTTTGATTGGAAAGGTAAAATAAATATATTTTTGCCCTTATATTAATGAATAATTTCAATTATTAGTATTTCATGTTTTAAATATTTACTAGCTATTTTCATGGATGATGTAGTGGTCACTAGCAGTTATTTGTGTTATCTATAAATGACAACATTGTTGTGTTGTTTTGTTCACTGCACAAAAAACCAACCACACATCTCAAGCAAATAGTTGAAGTGTAATTACATTATGAACTTACATGCGTATAATACTTAAATGTCTACTAATAAGGTTTTTTTCTATTAATCAGGGCATGGAATGGATATAGCATACTCAAAGATCGTCCCAGTGCAAATTATCAAAAGTGGACATGGTTGAACCTAAAGGTTTGTAATTTTTGTCTTCTCTCTTCATTATTTATCAAAATATCAATATTAAATTTTAATTTATATTGAATTGTAGTGTAATAAATAACCGGGAGGCTATGAGTGTGGCTACTACATTATGCACTGGATGGTTACAATTATAAGGGTAGGCAATCAAAAAGATTAGGAGCAAGTAATAATATTTAAATTATTCTTTATAATAAAAGTATATGTACCTGAACACTAATTTGAACTTATTTTGTAATGCAGTTTTTTATGGATGATCAACCTCTACCTTGGGAATTTATGTGAGAAATATTAGGGCCACATACTTTGTTAATTACTATAACTCTAGGATAGTTAATGAATAGTATATAGGTTCTAGTGTATAGGAATTAGATATATAGAAATATATACTAATGCTTGTGTACCGACCAGTCCTCGGGTGTCGTTGACCGCTAGTAATGAGGGGGGCACGTAAGCTGAGTCCCACGAGCGGCATGGGCCAATGTCTCGCAAGGCACGTGAGCCAAGGTGCCGAAGAGTGGGCAGGTGTCGATCACCAAGATGTGCTAATGTGTCCTCGGTAGTATAGTGAGGGCGATGAGAGATCGAACATCGGTGACTCAAACAGCAGAGCTGGGCCACGAGAGATGGGTCCCAGACCACACACCCGTTATCAGTTAGGGAGAAGCCTAGATCACGAGGGGTCCATGCGTGTGGTGTGCATGACGCGTTCAGGCGTAGCACAAGTAAAGAGCTGCTGGAAGAGATACGGTCCATGAGGGTCACGTTCTAGGGGTGAGTTGCATGCATGGCACGTGAACAGCTAGGGCACTCCCAGGACGGATGGCCCCAGAGATTAGGTGCACGAGTTGGTACCCAGGTGGTCATCCCGTCAGAGGTTGCACTCCAGTAAATGAACCTTACGCGTTAAATTGCCCTAAGAGTGGGTAATAGCGGCTCTAGGGCACACCCTCAGAAATCCTAATTTGGGTAGCGGAAACAGCGAAAATCCTAGACTATATAAAGGGTAGTAAAAACCTAACAAGGTATGTTATTCACTTGCGCAGCTTTACACACACAGTTTACACAGAGCTTTTACGCTTAACAGTTTTGGTGTTTCCTAGCCTTAAGATTGACTTGAGCATCGGAGTGCAAACGGCCTCTAGGGCGCCCCTTTGTCTTTGTGATTTCAGGTGTTAGATCGAGAGAAAGGCACGAACGAAGGCACAGAGAATCGAAAGTGGGAGTATTGTGAGACGTACGAAGGCAATCGAGTCAATTGGCAGGAACATTTGGAGCCCACTGTGGGGCACAATTTAAACCACTGTCCCATTCGCAAGAACAAGAAAGATCAAGAAAAGATCAAGAAAGATGAGAAACACGAGGCAAGGATCCGTTGCACCGAATGGAGGCGAAAGCCTCACCCTACAACAGATCATGGAAACGATGCAGGCGCTCCAAGAAACGGTGGTTGCATCAAGAGCAGATCAAGAACGCATCCAGATAGATCTGGCTGCGTCGCTGGCAAGGAATGAAAAGTTGTAGAGAGCCAACAAGGAATTGTGCAGGGACTTGCGCGATCGGACAGGGGAACGTGAGGTGGAAGATCAGGAACTTGCGACACCACCCAGAGAATTCCCAATGTTATTCTCGCAAGCATCGTGGACGTCGTGATATCAGCCACGTTTGTGGGGCCCAAAAATACCTTCACAGGGGTGGAGGACCTAAAGGCTCATCTCACGGCCTTCCATACGCAGATGATGCTGGTGGGGGGCTCTGACGCGGTGCGATGCAAGTTGTTCATGAGCACACTGGTGGGAACGGCGATGGATTGGTTTATCAGCCTCCTTGATGGTCATGTTACGTCGTTCGTGCAACTTTCAAAGTTGTTCAGAGAGCAGTATATCGCGAATCGGGCTCCCCCACCCATTTCTTACGATCTCTTTGACGTAAGACAGTACCAGGGAGAGTCCATGGAGAAGTTCCTCAATCGTTTTGGGGTGCATGTGGTGAGACTGAACCTCAAGGACGAGACCATGATGGTGCACGCGTTCAGGAAGGGCATTGTGTCGGGGCCTTTCAGCGAATCACTCATCAGAAACTGCCCCAGAACCTTCGGAGAGATAAGGCGTCAGGCGGTGGCGCACATTGTCGCAGAAGGACAGGTCAACGAAAAGCGCACGTGTGTTGTTCCCACGCGCCCACGAGCACCAGGTCGACCTCAACCCCTGAGGGTACACAAGGCAACGACAAAGAAGAAAACCCCAGCGCAGCAGCAGCCCTACCAACCTAGGAAGCCCCAAACCAGGGGGCGTGCAAGGGAAAATGTGCCACCAAGGCACGACTTCATGGTAGAATTAAAGGACCTCCTCGCTATCCCCAACATAGCAGAGAGACTGAATATACCCGCAAAGACCGACAAGAAGTTGGGGCCCAACAAGAACGCTTGGTGTGAATTCCACCAAGCGTTTGGCCATCCCATACGCAATTGTTTGGTGTTGGGACACCAACTGGACGAGTAGGTGAAGAACGGCTTCCTGAGGGATTACTTGCAGGAAACATAGGGTACCAAGGACGTGGCGGTAACAGGGGGTGACCAAGGGCACGAGATCCCCATGCATGGTGAAATCCACACCATTTCGGGAGGTTTTTCAGGAGTAGGGTGCACCGCTTCTCAGCGGAAGAAGTATGCACGAGCAGTGATGTCGGTAGAAGTGTAAGAGGCAGATGACGCCCTTGACGTCGACCTTGTCTTCACTAAGGCCGACCTCTGGGATGTCGTCCCACACGACAACGACCCGGTGGTGATCTCAGTAGTAACCGCTGGGAGGAAGGTACACCATGTACTGGTGGATCAAGGAAGCTCGGCAGACGTGATGTTCTGGACGACTTTCAACAAGCTGTAGTTGTCCCCTGACCTGCTAAAGCCTTATACTGGTTGCCTGCACGATTTCGCGAGAGACCAGGTGGAGGTGCGTGGACACTTGTAGCTGAGGACCACCTTCACAGATGGTACCGCGTCCCGTACGGAGAACAACAGGTACCTTGTCGTCAACGCCCCCTCCGCTTATAACATATTGTTGGGTAGTCCTACGTTGAACAGGTTGAGGGCGGTATCGTCAACAAGGCACATGAAGATGAAGCTGCCTGACTTGGGAGGAAAGGTGATTACCATCAAGTCAGATCAGAAAGAGGCTAAGAGATGTTATGAGAACAGCCTCAAGACGAAGAGAGGAGTGTTCATGGTTACCACCAGAGCACCAAGTGAAGCAGAGATCGCCCCAGCAGAGATCACCCGGGAGAGGCGACCCAAACCAGCAGAAGAGGTCCTGAAGAGGGAGATTGGGGGTAGAACGTTCAAGCTTGGCAAGTCACCGAGGTCATAGCACGGCATCTGGATGCCTTCGCATGGTCTGCCTCAGACATGCCAGGCATAGACCCAGACTTCCTGTGCCACCGCCTCACCATGGACCCCAAGGTCAGGTCTTTCCGCCAGAGAAGAAGGAAGTTCAATGAAGAGAGGCGGCAAGTCATTAAAGAAGAGACGAAAAAGTTGTTGAGCGTCGGCCACATAAGGGAGATCCAGTACCCTGAGTGGTTGGCCAACGTGGTCTTGGTGAAGAAGGCCAACGGGAAGTGGAGGATGTGCGTTGACTTCATCGACCTCAACAAAGCATGCCCAAAGGACTCCTATCCTCTACCAAGCATCGACGCCTTGGTAGACAGTGCCTCGGGCTGCAAGATGCTCAGTTTTCTGAATGGCTTTTCTGGGTACAACCAGATCAAGATGCACCCTAAGGACAAGAGCAAGACAGCGTTCATGACAGAGCTGTCTTGCTACTGTTATACAGTGATGTCCTTCGGGCTAAAGAACACAGGTGCCACCTACGAGAGGCTGATGGGCAGAGTGCTCGCGGCCATCATAGGGCGAAATGTGCAAGCCTATGTGGATGACATGGTGATGACCTCGCAGGTGAAAGATCAGCATGTGATTGATCTAGAAGAGTTATTTACGACAATAACTAAGTACAAGTTGAAGCTGAACCCCGAGAAGTGCGTATTCAGGGTGGAAGCAAGTAAATTCTTGGGTTTCCTACTCATGGAGCGTGGGATAGAGACGAACCCTGAGAAATGTGTTGCAATCCTTGCGATGAGAAGTCCAATCTTAATAAAGGAGGTGCAGCGGTTGACAGGGCGGATGGCCGCTCTGTCCAGATTTGTATCAGCTGGATGAGACAATGGTCACCCTTACTTTCAGTGTTTGAGGAGGAAGACCAGGTTCATCTGGACCAGAAAGTGCGAAGAGGCGTTCCTTAAGTTGAAGGAGTACCTGGCCAGTCCCCCAGTGTTGTGCAAGTCGCATCTAGGTACTCCACTTCGCATGTACTTCGTTGTGACGGAGCGGGCGATCAGTTCGGTCCTTGTGCAGGAGCAGGACCAAGTGCAGAAGCTCATATACTCTGTAAGCAAAGTATTGCAAGGGCCTGAGGTAAGATACCAGGCCCTAGAGAAGGCAGCTTTAGCAGTGGTGTTCTCAGCAAGGAGACTTCGCCATTATTTTCAAAGCTTTACAGTGGTGGTGATGACAGACCTGCCTATCCACAAGGTCCTACAGAAACCAGACGTGGCGGGAAGGATGGTACGATGGGCAGTGGAACTATCAGAGTTCGATGTCCAGTACGAGGCCGAAGTCCTATCAAAGGCCAAGTGTACGCAGATTTTGTGGTAGAGCCCTCCTCGTCAGATGCACACCAAGAGGAAGCCAATTTCCGATGGGTGCTCTCTGTAGATGGGTCCTCTAACCAACAAGGCAGCGGAGCAGGTGTCATCTTGGAGGGATCGAACGGGCTTTTGATTGAGCATGCCCTACGGTTCGCCTTCAAGGTCAGCAACAATCAGGCGCAGTACGAGGCCCTCATTGTTGGCATGATGTTGGCGAAGGAGATGGGAGCGCAGAGCCTGTTGGCAAAGAGAGACTCCCTATTAGTCACGGGTCAGGTGACTGGAGAGTACCAAGCTTAGGACCCTCATATGGCTGCATACCTAGGGTACGTCCAGATTCTAAAGGGGTTATTCGCGGTGTTCGAGTTGGTGCATGTCCGCAGAGAACAGAATACCCGAGCTGACTTGCAAGCTAAGCTCGCCAGTTCAGGCAAGGGAGCAGGCAGAGGACGGTCATACAAGAAACCCTGAAGACACCTTGAACATTCACCGTAGATAATTGGGTGGGGGTGCATCAGGTCAGCACGACAAGAGGAGGGGCGAGGAGTCATCAGTCATATACTCAGGAAACACTGTAGACTTAGGGGTGGAGTAAATGTAGGTTTGCCTGGTCGAAACAGAAGACACCTGGATGACACCCTACAAGCGCTACCTGGCTGATGGGATACTCCCACTGGAACCCATAGAATCCAGGAAAATTAAGAAAAACTTTGCCAAGTAAACTTTCATTAACGGTGAGCTGTTCAGACATGGGTTCACCCATCCGATCTTGGTATGTGTAAGCGGAGACCGATGCGTACGGATAATGGCAGAGCTCCACGAAGAGATATGTGGGAGTCACATTGGTGGACGATCTCTAGCATCAAAGGCCATTCGTGCGGGGTACTATTGGCCAACCGTAAGGGAAGACTGCACGAGGTACGCACAGTAGTGCAAGCAGTGTCAACAACACACTGACTGGCACAAGGCGCCGCCAAAAGAGCTCAGGTCGATTTACAGCCATTGGCCTTTCCATACATGGGGAATCGATATCCTGAGGCCCTTTCCTTTGGCAATAAGACAGATGAAGTACCTCGTGGTCGCCATAGAGTACTTCACGAAGTGGATCGAGGCTGAGCCCGTGGCCCAGATCACGGCCCACAAGATCACACACTTCGTGTGGAAGAGTATAGTGTGTCGCTTCGGGGTACCGAAGCGCTTGGTGTCTGACAATGGCACACAGTTTGCAAGCCAACAGCTGGGTAAGTTATGGTTAGAGGTTGGAATAAAGCAGGTGTTCGCATCAGTCGAGCACCCCCAGACGAATGGGCAGGTTGAGTCTGCCAACAGAGTCCTGCTCAGAGGTTTGAAGAGGAGGCTTGAGAATGCCAAAGGAACTTGGGCAGAGGAGGTTCCTAGGATAATGTGGACTTACCACACCACTCCCCAGTCCACCACCAGAGAGACACCCTTCAGCTTGGTGTATGGGTTGGACGTGATGGTTCCAGTGGAGATCCAGGAGAGCTCGCCACGCTTCCAGAACTTCGTGGCTGAAGAATCCGACGAAGAAAGAAGGGTGAACCTGGACCTACTGGATGAACTCAGGGAGGAAGCAAGAATCAAAGTTGAGGCGTTGAAGAAAAGGGTGGAGTACAAGCACAACTCAAAGTTGAAGCCTCGCCAGTTCCAGGTCGCCGACCTGGTGATGCGGAAGGCCCACCTATATTAGCTGGAGAACAAGTTGTCCCCCAAGTGGAGTCCTTTCATAGTGACAGAGGCCCTTGGGAATGGAGCATACAGGCTTGAGACGTTGGAAGGAGGCGCGATTCCTCGTACATGGAATGCAGCCAACCTCAAGTTTTACTTCAGTTAAACAGTAACTTTGTACATAGTTATTAGGGGACGCTCTTTTTCCCTTATAAGGGTTTTTTAATGAGGTCACCCAATAAATTTTGATTGAAACATTTTCTCAAATTTTTGTACAATGCAGATACGAACTGTTCAACCTTGCGTTAGAAGTCTCGAGTGTGGGAAATGTAGGTTCGTAGAGAACACCCCTCCCCCCTCCTTCGAGTGAGAACGCCAAGGTTGAGAGAAATAGTTCACCAATGAAATCCTCCTTTGCCTTTGAGCGAAGGTAAGGTCGGATACGAACTGCGCCCTTGCGTTAGAAGTCTCGAGCGTGGGAAAGGTAGGTTCGTAGAGAACACCCCCCCCCCCCCCCCGAGGGGGAACGCAGAGGGTGAACGAAAAAAATAACCAAACAAACCCCCCTCCCCCTTTGGGCGAGGTGTAG
>Ga0123341_1003270_pt1 | contig 13806 bp, 13 predicted proteins | sample Turbeapinknodule_FD_89959 | JGI IMG/M metagenome (GOLD analysis project Ga0123341, IMG submission 89959) | Root nodule microbial communities of legume samples collected from Mexico - Turtle bean Mexico pink nodule | ecosystem: Host-associated > Plants > Roots > Nodule | place: Mexico: Nepantla... | reverse complement strand
TTTTGTCATGTTTGTCATGTAAGTTAATAAACTCGTTGCCTGTGTAAAAGGGTGTTGTATAGATTCTATTTTTTTTTTAATTTTCTTAGTTTTCAATTTTTGGCTAATGTGCAATATCATGTGGTCTTTTATCATCCTTATTTTGTTGCAGCTGAAGGTCACTATTCCTTAGTTGTGGAGAAAGAATTACCTCCCATGCACCTTAACAAGGAGAAACTGGATATGCTAGAGGAAGAAGAATTCCCAAAGAAGAATGAAGAGCAAAGTAGCTATGGCACTAGAGCCAACTATAGATCTGACCGAAGTCAAGGGAGGCAGCCTGACGTGATGGATGATCAACCAGGCAAATCTAGGTCTACATTCCATTCTTGTCACACCAGTTATTTCTTATGCTTACCATTTCTTCAAGATTTGGTATTTTATTAAAAGTTGATAAGCAGGAGTCCAAGCATGAGTATTAGTCCCCGGAGCGAGAGGAAAAGCCCTAGTTGTCCAAAAAGGAGGTTGAGAAGAAGTCCAAGTGGCAATGGAAGCCCTCGTGCTCCATCACAGAGGAGCTTGAGTCAGAGTCCTGTTAGAAGCACAAGCAAAAGTCCAAACAGAAGAAACATAAGTAGAAGCCCCGTGAGAGGTAGGAAGGGGAGAAGTTTCAGTAGAAGCCCTGTGGGATCTCGCGAACATAGAAGTGTTAGTGCAAGCCCTGTAAGATCCCTTTCTCAGAACCACCAGAGGACTTCACCCAGAGCAGCATCACGCAGATCAATCAGCAGAAGTCCTGGAAGATCCCTTTCTCAGGGTCACGGGAGGAGTTCACACAGAGTACCATCGCGAACATCAATCAGCAGAAGTCCTGTGAGAAATCACAATCAAAGAAGTATCAGTCAAAGCCCGAGATCTCGTGGTCGGAGAAGTGTGAGTGCAAGTCCGGTAAGATCCCTTTCTCGGAGCCACCAGAGTTCACCCAGAGCATCATCACGAAGATCAATCGGCAAAAGCCCTGTGAGAACACTCAATCATAGAGGTGTCAATAGAAGCCCTCTGAGATCTCGTGGTTGTAGTCATAGAAGTGTCAGTGAAAGCCCTATAAGATCTCTTTCTCAGAGCCGTCAGAGGACTTCACCAAAAGCACAATCACGGAGATCAATCAGTAGAAGCCCTGTGAGAACTGACAATCATAGAAGTGTAAGTAGAAGCCCTGTGAGATCTCATGGTCATAGAAGTGTGAGTGCAAGCCCTGTCAGATCACTTTCTCGGGGCCGCCAGAGGAGTTCATCTAGAGAACCTTCACGAAGATCAATAAGCAGAAGCCCAGTAAAAGTGTCAAGAAAGAGTAGCAGGAGTCCAGTTAGATCACCTGCCAGAAGCTCTGGAAGAGCCCCTTTGAGAAGCCATAGCCGGAGTCCAGTTAGGGGGCCAAGCAGAGTCAATAACCGCAATTATTCTAGGAGTCCACGTGGTAGGAGCTTGTCTAGAAGTCGGTCACCTGATGTTTCCCCGAAACGTATCAGAAGGGGAAGAGGTTTCAGTGAACGATACTCTTATGCTAGAAGATATAGGACTCCCTCTCGATCTCCTGTGAGATCATACCGCTATAATGGAAGAAGTGACCGTGGCAGGTAAATTGATAAAGTTGTTTATAATCTCTAATTAGTCATCGTACTAAAAGGTGGTATGTTGAGAGTTAAATAAATTTCTTACACTTTCTGCTCTCAGATATTCAGGTTACAGAAGGTACTCCCCTAGGCGTAACAGGAGCCCACCACCACGCAGAAGAACCCCATCAAGGTATCTCCATTTGTTTTTTCGGAATGAATTATTTCTCATCTGATTTGATTTATTTGTATGAATTTATTTTCTGATGCGAAGTGTTTTTCTGGTTCATTTATTGAAAATGTGTATGTAGGTACCGGAGTAGGAGGAGCAGGACACCATCTGTATCACGGAGTCCACGCTATAGGGGTCGGCGATACAGTCCGAGCCGTAGCCCTGTTCGCAGTCGTTCACCTGTGGGCACATATCGACCTCGTGTTGAGAGGAGCAGGTCTTTGTCCCGGAGCAGGAGTCCATCACGCTCCAGGAATTCATTGGAATCACAATCTCCAGGAAAGAAGAGCAGGTCAAGGTCCCAAAGCTCAGATGGAAAGAAGGGCCTTGTATCTTACGGAGGTGGTTCTCCAGACTCAGATTAATGGTGAAATACTTGTGAAATCGTCACCTTCAATGTTTTGTTTGCTTTCTCAAATTCGCTTAACATCTCATGTTTTTAATTTATAAACCAGGTTTAGATATTTCTTCTATTAAATTGAAAATGCTTACTGAGAGATATAATAGTATTAGAATATGCCAAAACTGTATGTTGTTTCACTAGTTATTTCGTAGTCAGTAATTCCATCTGAGTTGAATGAACAAATTTTGGCCTCTAAAACTCTTGCTTAGTATTTTTTTGTGTGTGTATTGGAACCATAGCTCAGACAGTTTTGTAGACCGCACTAGCATACTCCCTGGAGTCAACATCATACGAAAATAATGAATAAAATATAGTATGATTCTAATTCAAAATTTTAACACTATAATTAATCAAGATAGTAAACAATACTTCCATAATTCCAAAATAACTAAGTTTAGCCATACATACCTATTATATAAGTTCAAATTATATCAAATCAAATACGAAAGTTCATACCATCACAACATAAATTCTTAAGGTCATGATAAAAGTAGAGAAATATCTTGAAGTTTCTCTCTTCAATCTTCTAATTATACCATCTCTATGACTATTATCATCTTTATCATTATTAAGCTTTTTCTTAGATGACAAGTGTGCATCATCAATATTGGTTTTAAAAATTATATTATTAAGATTTAATATTAAATACATTAGAGCTGGGTTAGTTGAACTTTACGTCATCACCTTAACTTTGAACTTGTTCAAGGTCAACATTTTTTCTATTTTCTATTATCTAGTCATCATTTAATTTAATATTATCAAATGGGAAAATAATAATTTTTTTAATTTGTTTACTTTTTAGCTTCAAGCTATACATGACATAAATAAAGTCATTTGTATTGTTCTTGCACAAATGATTCCTTCTTTTTGTATGAACATGCGAATAAATGTGAAATTTTAAAAACTATATAAACCAAATAAAAATTATAAATAATTTGCCAAACTTAAATTACTATTTTAAATGAATTCCAATTATACTCATACACAAGAATTGTAAGTCAAGTTGAAATCTCGAATAGTAAATCTCTTCAATTCTAGAGTTTTAAAAAATATAATTTTTTTTGCATTTTTCAAAGAAAAATGTCATCTATTATAATGAAGGTCAATAAGTTGCAATTTTTTTTTCTTTGTGCAATATCCTTGACTAATCTTTTCATGCACATATACAATTTTTCTTTTACTTTAAAATAGTAATTTTTTAAATTAAGTGTTTATAGTGCAAGTAGGGGTTAAGGTAATATACATATGCATGCAAATGTTTATGAAGTTGACTATCGTAACTTTCATTACTTATTTTCCATATAGAGAGAAGGTTTATATACATTATTAAAGCTAAATATGATATTCTCTTATGGACAATCAATCTTCTCATATATGAAACCTATTGCATATTTTAGATTTGAATCTACTAGTTAAAGGATCACATTATAGGGGCAACAACTTTGAGGCAAGTGGTTACATTCTTAAATTTTCTCTCTTTACCAAAGTTTCAAACTTGCTTATATTTCATTCTTCAAAGCTAAACAAGCTCCTCAACGATGCTTTTTTAAAATATGCTAGAGTCAAATAAGTTGTGACAATTGTAGTCATAACAAGCCTTATAAAGTCTCTTCATTTTGCGAACTTCTTCAACATGATATTTAGCATTGCCCTACCATAAATGTAGGTGGTGATCCTTCTTCCTTTCATAATATTAAGTTGATAAACCTTCAAAAGCTTATCAAAATCCTCAAAGATCAAATTAATGACATGAAGTCTAATATAAATGCTCTTGTTTTTGCATCAATAATCTTTAGCTACCTTGAAATTTCCAGAATTATCATTAAACACTTGTACCACATTCTCCTTTTCAACAAATTTTGAAACATCATCCAACACTTTATCTATGGCTTTTAAGATGTTTGAGGTATCCAATGAGTAAAGAAACACGGTCTCTTTAAAGTTATTCACCAAAAATTTACAAATTGAATGTATTTTTTTTATCTGCCCACCCATTAACATAATTGTGCAACTTGTTCTCTTTCACTCTTCCTTATACTCTTCAAGGATTAGATCAATTTTTTGCAGGGTTTATTTCAAAAGTTTTTCTCTCACATCATAATGATGGAAGTTTACAGTTAACATCATATTTCATAATCATCTCACATTTTTTCTAAAGTTGAAATTCAAAATAACATTGAATGGAATGACATTTTTTTTAGAAAAAAAATTAGTAACTTGAGTGTCAACATTTTCTTTATCTCTGTTTTCATACAATTGATTCAAAGTAGCTTGAATACCATGAATAATTTTTTTCCTTTATTTTTAAACACCATACTACTACTTTGAGTGGTATATAATTATTCACTTTGCTCAACATCAAACTCGTCAATGTTATTCAACTTTCTTTTCTTCATTAAGACTTCTTTAGCCTCTACCAAAGCTTTCATCATTACAACTTAACTTCTTTTAGCACTAAGGACAAGTTAAAATCGTATCTAATACCAATAAGATGATGCTTGAATATAAAAATTTCTCCAGTGACTATCTTTAAGCAATAATTATATTTAATTTTTTTCGTTGCCCAAAACATCTACTCCATGTCTCCATCTAACCTGAGTCTTATTTCATACAATATGTTTATTTCTAGGTCTAGGAAGTAAGGATTTAGGATCAGAAGAATTTGAACCAATCCTACTTCTAAACATAGTAAAATTTATGAAACTAAACATGAAATAGAAAAATAACACTTTAGAAAAAATAATTAAAAAAGAAAAAACATTAAAATTAGTAGAAAAAAAGACAAAAATTATAGTAGGAAATTAAAATCAGAAAAAAAATTATAATGCAAAAAAGAACAAAATTAGGGGTGGAATGGCATGAGTTCTCGAAACTCACCATGATAAGAGTAGAGAAGCAGAAATTGTACTAAGGTTGGAAATTAAAACGCGATGTGAAAGGAGTTTTTGATATTTAGTTTGAAGGAAGTATCTACCTTTAGGAGTGTGCTGAATACATGAAAGTCTAAGTTGTTTATTTGAATCAAAAGTGGAAACAAAATATGAGGAGGGAGTTAGAGAATAAAATATACAATATCTGATCAATAGAATTGGAAGCAAATCTTTTGCAAATTACAAAGAGACCGAGTTCACGATAAAATTGGAAACACAATATGAGAATTCGGGAAAGTTGAAACAATATCTGAACCAAAATATTATTCTGAAATCTTTGGAGTAAAGAAGATGCAAGCTTTAGGAAGAAAGAAGCTTTACTGCAACATTCGGAAAACAAAACAGTAGACTTTTGTTCTTCAATATTTGACTGTGCTAAAATGGTGGTCTTTTTTCTTAGTTTAATTGTTATTTTTGAACACATGTTGATAATTCATTTACGTCTTTAATTAAACTCTTAGTTTAGTTTTATAAGGAATTTCTTGGACACATAATAAAGGTAAAAGATTAAACACCTTATGAGTAGACACATGAAGATCAAGATCAGTAAAGTACTAAATAAATTAGTGGATCCATGTTTTACTAGTTTAATTAATTAGACTTGATTATGTTTGGTTGACATTTTTTATTAATTCAATTATGTTTAGATAATTGAATGCATAATACATTTATAACTAATAAATAATTCATTATTAAAAGAAATTGAGAGTTGAAATATTTTTTTTTCTAACTTTGATCATCTACTTTATTTTTTCTCAACAAACTTAATCCTACTCTATTTTTACTTCTAATTATTTTGATTATAGATAAGTTTTTGATACTATTTTAATTAGATATATTTAAAAACAACTTAAGGTCATATCACCAAAATTATACCATCATTTTTTCAGTGTTTAGACTATTTAACACTATCTTTGATTATCTACATTCAAATCATTTTAATTTAACTGCTTAAAATAATTGAGTATACTAATTAAATAAAAAATAAAAGACGATATCTAACAATAATAATAAGAACAACACCAGCAAACCAAGTTTAACGATAATAAGAAAAGCAACAGCATTGTAGTGTGTTGTTGCAAGCAGGGACGCATAGGTTCTTCTACGAAAACCTTTTTTAAGCATTGTTTATGCAGACCTAGATTTTCATTTTCCATTTCTGTATCAGATGAGGTGAGTTCCACCCTGTACTTCCGCTTTCATTACATCTCTGTCAGATTACTTCCAACAACACTATTCTCTCTGTCAGATTAATTCCGTACGTTCGGAACTCTAGCTAGGGTTTTAGGTTTCACGCCGTTTATTCCAATCTCATTCATTTTACAGTTAATGCTTGCATTGCGCTCTCCTTGATGTGCGTTTCTTCAATTCTCTGTGCACGGTTACTGTTTTGATGCTACCAAGTGCGAAATTCTTTGCTAAGAGTTTTATGTGATCTCTATGTTGCTGACTTTCTCTCCTTTTTGTTTAGTTGAGCTATTTTAGTGTTCTTTGGGTTTTAGAATACAGTTGCCACTGCGATTTTGGCCCCTATGTCAAGATCTTTGGAATCACCTGCACCGCATGGTCACCGCAATTGGGACCACATTTGCTTAATTTGTTAGCAATTTTCCACAATCCTAATATGTTGCGACATAACCGTGTCCACGACTGTAATTTGTAACTGTTAAAAGTGAATTGGGTAGAATTTGGGAAACTGTACTGTGAAAGCTTGGAAGTGCAGCAGGGTAGTTTGATGTGTTACTAGGATTGGTGTTTGTTTGCTTAGAGATGGATTATTGCTTAATATCAGTGGCTAATTGGTGTTTGTGTGATGTTTTGTCACTTCAGATCAGTTTGTTAAGACGGATTAAGTTTAAGTGGCGGGGTGATGGCGAAAAAGAAGAATTCTCTGGTGTTTATGGATGTGTCCATAGATGGGGATCCTGTTGAAAGGATGGTTTTTGAGGTACTTTTTTGTCTTTATGACTTGTCATTATTTACGCAGTATTTGCTCTAATTCCTGGTTGTTCTTCCATCTCAGCTTTTCTATGATGTTGCTCCGAAGACTGCTGAAAATTTCCGTGCATTATGTACAGGTAATAAATTCACCTTGCAGAAAAAATTTGTTGAATGATGACAATTTGTTTATCGGACCCTTACATTAAAATTCCACATAAATCATTATCATTTATCTTCTGGCATCCGAGCTAGTCTTGGATATGCAATTGCATTTTGCTACCATGAATTGTGCATGGGAAATTGGAATTCCTAATCAATGATTGACTGATTACCCTCTACTATTTTTTTTCTTCTGAAATATGGCATTATATGTTCAGGAGAAAGGGGAGTTGGTCCAAATACTGGAAAATCACTGCACTACAAGGGTTCTTTCTTCCATCGAATTGTGAAAGGCTCCATTGCCCGGGTGTGTGTTTATAGTTTTTCTTGCATTTAGACTGTACATTGGTAGTTTATTTTGTCTTCGCATTTTTGTGGTTAAAAATGGCTTAGTAGTGGTCCATCTTTTAGCCAATTACCGTTGTTTATTCTGTAGGATACAGGGCTGATGGTCACGACTTCCTTTCTTGTGATATAGTTTTAAGGTTGTACTTACTAAGTTATATGTTATTCACCCTCATAATTCTAATAAGCCTTGTGATGACCAACAGAATTTGTATGTATAGCTATCTTGTAACCGTGTGTTAATGGTTGGTTTTCCTTTTGCAGGGTGGTGATTTTGTCAATCGAAATGGTACGTATTAGGTTGTTACATTGCCTCCTATTATGAATTATTTCTCCAGTTCTTGAAGATTGCATTTAATATAGTATACATGGTCACTTTTCTTTGTGTTTTATCATTTTGATCATTCAGTTGTCCGAGTTGCAAGCCATGTTCCATTTTCATGTTTGCTGTGACCATGGTAAATTCCTTTTCTAAGTCAATTAGGAAATTAACAAAGCACCTGTGAATGTATGTAGATTGGCTTGTTAGTCAGTGGCGAGTATGAAAGGGATGTAATTATCTTATTTCAGTTATTTTTTATTTTATTTTACCATGATGTGGAATGTGGTAATTTTGAAATTATAGCCATACTATTGCTTGCTTTTATCTGTTGCATAACTTCTTCATTTGTTCTCTTCCTTTAATTAGTTGTATTTGTTACAATGTGCTATGCTTTGGTTGTTATTTTTTTGTTTTAACAAATGATCTTGAACCAATACAAAGCAAAAGGAGTCTGGAATAATCACATGTAGCGATCTTGTGTATTATGTGGCTGAATAGTAGGCTTGTATTTAAATCTATTAAACCTCATTGACAGTCATCTCTTATTCTTTGTATCGCATCCCAAACCTAGCACTGTACTACATTATGCTATACTCACATCACATTTTGTCTGTGTGTTTTGCAGGGACTGGCGGAGAAAGCATATATGGTTCTAAGTTCCCAGGTGAGAATGCTAAGTTGTGGTCCTGAGCTCATAATTTACTGCATGGTGGATTTAGAACTATTTTGTTTACATCTCAGTTTATAGAGTTCTTACAGATTCTACTTGTGATTTATTTCAGATGAATCACCTAGGCTAAAGCATGATGCTCCAGGCCTTCTTTCAATGCCAGTTGCTGATCGTGACACTCTTGGTTCTCATTTTATGATCACTTTTAAAGCTGATCCCCATCTTGATAGGTTTGCTTATGCGGCTCTTTTCTATAATGGCATTTAGCACTTAGGTCCCATTTAGATATTTGGATGATTTTATTTACAGCTTATTTGAACTTATCTACTGCAATAGGCGATTGTGAAGTATTTTACTACACTCTTTAGATTAAATGAATTAAAATAGCTCTTGAATCCCATATAAGTTGTTTTTGGTTTATTTTTCTAAACTAAAAATTATTCCTAATGAACACATGCCTTTGTGAAAGGTAAAATCAGTTTAAGTGGTAGCTAATTTTAGATAATTAATTGATTTTATTAAATAAACCGTAATGTATTGTCAAAATTCGCCTAGTGGGACAAGGCTTTGTTGTTGTGTTGGCATGATTTTATTTTTGCTTTAGTGTTTCTCGAAACACATTGAAATGTGATTTGGCTTAATTTAGAATGCCCTTGAGACAGTGGAGCATTGGACCTTTTGTTGCAGGGTTTTCTCAATTAAAGGCCATGTTTTTAGTACTGTTTTTCTGAATGGGTCTCTCTATCTCATTCTTATTATTGTGTAGGAAAGGGTTAATTGCCTTATGTTTAGTCATTACTTCTGAGTGGAGCTAAATGATCAACTTCCTTATTTTGTTTACTTCTGAGTTAAATTTGCAGGAAACATGTAGTCTTTGGCAAGCTTGTACTAGGACATGACATATTGAAGAAAATTGAAGATGTGGGTGATAAAGAAGGACTTCCAAGCGTAACTGTTAAAATAATTAATTGTGGTGAACATAATGAGGGTGAGAATTCACTGCCCGTTATGGAGAAATCTAAGTTCTATCCTTAATATGGAAATTAAATTTTGTGTTCCACTGTTGTAATGTTTAAGTATAATGTATTGTTCATTTGATGTGAATGTGCTATAGCCTATATCCCAGTTGGTTAAGTCATTTTCAATTATATTTGATCTTTATATTTGAGTCTATACCTTTGTAGATGAAAAGAAGATAAATAAAGCAAAAAAGGGAAGAGATGGATCTTCTGAAACCATTAGTCATGAACTGCCTAAGGGAAAGCACCGAAAATCTTCAGGTGACAAAAGGAAAAGGAGAAAGTACTACTCTTCAGAATCTGATAGTTCCTCAGATTCAGACACAAAATCTTCAGAAAGTGACAGTGATTCTGACTCTGATATATCTTCATCATCTTACACAAGTTCCTCTAGTGATGATAGACGGAGAAAGAGAAAGAGGTCTAGGAAAGATAAACATAGGCGTGGAAAAAGAAGAGATAAACACAGAGAGAAGAGACGAAGGAAACAAGATAAAAGATCAAAGCGTAGATCAAGAAGGTATTGATTCTGATTAAATATTTGGTTATGATTTCATAGATTCCACATTCCACTTATAGATAATTACTTGTGAAGAACTTATAGATCTTGTGGTTTCATGTGGTTTGGTTTTATTTATTCTATTCTATAAGCATAATGTGTGTTTTTTAGTTTTTGAATATCATAGCCATTGTCTTACTACATGAAGCTTCATTTGTTGCTCTTGACATAAACATATTTATGCACTGAAGGAGTTATAAATGCTTTTTTAATATAATAAGTGCTACTCCGACATGATTTCAAAACTTTTGCTGCCACTGAGATTGTGTTTGGTGATAGGGAATTGCCCAGTCATACTGATTCAGATAGTGAGAGTAAGAGCAACAACTTCTCTGATTGTGAAAGTTCTGGTGCTGAAGTGAATGATCAGAATCATGAAGACCATTCTCAAAGACATGGTAGTTCTTTAGTTATTCATTTTTTAGTTTGTGTATATGAAATGTTGTTTATCTATTAAATTATTTCCTTTTACCTTGTCTCTGATGCAGAAAAATCCTTAGAATTTTGTATAATAGTGAATTGTTGTTGTGGTTCTACTGGCCTACTTTTTGGTTGTGTTGTATATAGTTACTACCTGAAGATAAAGAAAGACAAACTGGGGTCCAGTACCTACATGAAGGGATTCTAATTCTTTAATCGTAGTTTTCATTTTTTGGCTAGTGTGTGATATCATGTCATAATTCTTTTTATTTGGTTGCAGCTGAAGGTCAGTCTTCCTCAGTTGTCGGGAAAGAATTACCACCAATGCACCCTAATAAGAGGGAGAAACTGGATATTCTAGAAGAGGAAGAATTACCAAAGGAAAATGGAGAGCGGCGTAGCAATGGCACTGGAGCCAACTATAGATCTGAAAGAAGTGAAGGGAGGCAGCCTGATGTGATGGATGATCAACCAGACAAATCTAGGTCTACTTTCCATTCTTGTCACACACCTCAGTTATTTCTTATGCTTACCATTTCTTCAAGATTTGGTATTTTATTAGAAGTTGATGAACAGGAGTCAAAGCACGAGTATTAGTCCCAGGCGCAAGAGCAAAAGCCCAAGCATTAGTCCAAAAAGGAGGCTGAACAGAAGTCCAAGTGGCAGTAGAAGTCCTCATTCTCCATTACAGAGGAGTTTGAGCCGGAGTCCTGTTAGAAGCACAAGGAGGAGTCCAAACAGAAGAAGCATCAGCAGAAACCCAATGAGAGGTAGGAAGGGTAGAAGTATCAGCAGAAGCTCTGTGAGACCTCATGGACATCGAAGTGTCAGCACAAGCCCTGTAAGACCCCTTTCTCGGAGCTACCAAAAGACTTCACCAAGAACATCATTACGAAGATCGATCAGCAGAAGCCCTACGATATCTCCTGGTCAAAGAAGTGTCAGTGCAAGCCCAGGAAGATCCCCTTCTCGTAGCCAAAGGAGGTGTTCACCATCACGAAGATCAATCAGCAGAAGCCCAGTGAGAAATCGCCATCATAGAAGTGTCAGTAGAAGCTCTGTAAGATCTCACGGTCGTAGAAGGGACAGTGTAAGCCCTGTAAGATCCCTTTCTCCAAGCCATAGGAAATCACCTAGAACAAAATCTAGAAGATCAATCAGCAGAAGCCCTGTCGGAACTCGCAACCATAAAAATGTCAATAAAGGCACCTTGAGATCTCGTGGTAATAGAACTAGCAGTGCAAGCCCTGTAAGATCCCTTTCTCGAAGCGGTCGTAGGAGTTCACCCAGAGCACCTTCACAAAGATCAATCAGTAGAAGCCCTGTGAAAACTGACAATCGGAGAAGTTTAAGTAGAAGCCCCTTCCGATCTCGTGGTCACAGAAGTGTGAGTGCTAGCCCTGTTAGATTGCTTTCATCGGACCGCCGAAGGAGTTCACCCAGAGCATCATCACGAAGATTGATCAGTAGAAGCCCAGTAAGAGTGTCAAGAAGGAGTTTAAGCAGGAGTCCTGTTCGATTGTCTGCCAGAAGCCTGAGCAGAAGCTCTGGCAGAGTCCCTTTAAGAAGCCATAGCCGGAGTCCAGTTAGAGGGCCAAGCAGAGTCAATCACCGCAGTTATTCTAGGAGTCCTCGTGGTAGGAGCTTGTCTAGAAGTCTGTCACCTGATGTTTCCCCAAAACTAATCAGAAGGGGAAGAGGTTTCAGTGAACGATACTCTTATGCTAGAAGGTATAGGACTCCCTCTCGATCTCCTGTGAGATCATACCGTTATAATGGAAGAAATGACCGTGACAGGTAAATTGATAAAATTGTTTATAATCTCTAATTAGTCATCGTACTAAAAGGTGGTACGTTGAGAGTTAAATAAGTTTTTTACACTTTCTGCTCTCAGATATTCAGGTTACAGAAGGTACTCCCCTAGGCGTAACAGGAGCCCACCACCACGCAGAAGAACCCCATCAAGGTTTTTCTTTTATTTATTTATTTATTCCATCCTCCTAAAACATCTACATTTCTCCATTTTTTTTCGGAATGAATTATTTCTCATCTGATTTGATTTATTTGTATGAATTTATTTTCTGATGCGAAGTGTTTTTCTGGGTCATTTATTGAAAATGTGTATGTAGGTTCCGGAGTAGGAGGAGCAGGACACCATCTGTATCACGGAGCCCACGTTATAGAGGTCGACGATACAGTCGAAGCCCTGTTCGGCGTTCACCTGTGGGCACATATCGACCTCGTGTTGAGAGGAGCAGATCTTTGTCCCGTAGTAGCAGGTCTTTGTCCCGGAGCAGGAGTCCATCAGGATCCAGGAATTCAGTGGAGTCACAATCTCCAGGAAAGAAGAGCAGGTCAAGGTCCCAAAGCTTAGATGGAAAGAAAGGCCTTGTATCTTACGGAGATGGTTCTCCAGATTCAAGCTAAGGTAAAAATTCTAGGTTAAGTTAGACACCCGAGGGTTTAATTTTGCTCTTGCTTTGTTTGCTTGTTGGAATTGGCAAACATCTCTTATTTTTTCTTTATGAACCATTGTTTTGATATTTTCTTTAATTAAATTGGAATGCCTTGCTAACTAGTATTAGAATATACTTGTGTTGTTTCGGTGTATCCAAAATGGCTGGGACGTGTTACCTATGAACTTGTTTCGTAGTCAGTAATTGATTAGTATTTCCATTTATATATTTGGGCATTTCAGGTATTTTGTTATCTATTGTCTTTGTTAAATGGAGCATATTATTTTTAGACTACTGATATCATATAATCAAAATTTTACCTTAAACAAAAGTTTACTCTGAACAGCACATGGCTATAATGCTTTTCCAGTTAAACTTGTTCTTAATCAGCAATTATCCCAAGTAATCGTGTTTAATGGATCCAGCTAGACTGGTAATGGACGAGTTGTGGTTATTGGATGATACACTTAGGCTTTGTTTGGATTGGGAAGAGGAAAGTTGAGAGTGTGGGAGAGTGTGAGAAGAAAATGTGAAAAAAGTGTGTTTGGTTTATGGTAAGTTAAAGTTGATATGTGAAGAAAGTTTATTGAGATACTCGTAATGCGATAATTATGAGTTGATGTGTGAAGAAAGTTTATTGAGATACATGAGAGTAATGTGATGATTATAAGAGTATTTTAAATAGTGTAAATTGTAAGATTAAGTTTACTCTTATATATAAAAAAAAGAATAAAGAATTATTAATTTTGTGCATATTT
>Ga0123341_1003269_pt1 | contig 13807 bp, 8 predicted proteins | sample Turbeapinknodule_FD_89959 | JGI IMG/M metagenome (GOLD analysis project Ga0123341, IMG submission 89959) | Root nodule microbial communities of legume samples collected from Mexico - Turtle bean Mexico pink nodule | ecosystem: Host-associated > Plants > Roots > Nodule | place: Mexico: Nepantla... | reverse complement strand
TTTATGTTTATAACAATAATATTTTTATAATGTTGATGGTCGGAGATTGTCAATTATTTATCAATAAAAAAATAATCACAATGAATATTAATCCGAAAAAATATAATTCAATACGTAAAAATAAATAGTGACATTAATTAGAAAAGAATCCTTTTGATTAAAAATAATATATAAAAATAAAATTATACTAATAATTTAAATAAAGAATTATTCCTATCAACATCAATAAAAAAAATCTTAATCAACCTAAATAGAAATATAATCATCCGAAAAAATATCTTGAAGTTCCTAAAGTCGACACCACAATCGAAATTGAGGTAAAAAGAAAATACAAATTAAAAAAACGAGAACTTGATAAGACTATAAGAATTTAAATTCTTACTTTTTTATGAAAATTAAAATTGTCTTATTTTAAATAATTTAACTACTCTAATAAATTGTTGATTTTTTTTTTAATTTTCTTACCAAAATAACATGTTATCATGACATTTTAAATTCCCTAAAATATATTACTTATTAAGAAGTGAACTTTAAATCTAACTCAACCCCATAAAATCAGCTCATAGGGTTGAGGTTTGCACCCACTTATATACAATGAAAGGTTCTAATCTCTAGTCGATGTGGGATCTCCAACATTACTCATTTAAAATTATATATATAAACTTGTAATAAGTAAGTTTGAATTTTTTTTTTTAATTTTATAGTAAAAATATTTTTTACATAATTCAAATCAAAATTAAATCCTTTAAAGAGTGTTTGGAAAAAGTTATTGTAACTTTTTTATATTTATTTTATGCCCTTTTAAGCTACAGAGAAAGCATACAAAATAAAACTCATGATTTTGTCAGATATGCTTTTCAGTTTATCTCGCAAATTTGTTAAGATAGTTCATAGAAAACGAATTTATTTTTTCTTCAAATTTAAATAGTTACTATAGTTAAGCTATTTTGAGTCCATAATCATGAAAATTTATTCCACTAGATGAAGTGGCACTGACACTTATATAAGAGCTACGGGAATTCTAACTCCCTAGAATTGTAGATAAACTTATATAAATTTATTGGTTATATATATTATGCAGATGAGTAACTGTGAGTGAGTTCTGTTCCTACATGGTTAATTAGCATTTCTGCATGCTTTCTGTGCTGTGATGGATACACATTGTAGTTGTGCACGATGCCACATGCCCAAGTTTCTGCCTTAATGATAACATGATAAGCCTTTTCATGATTCTCCAAAAAAATTGCTGTGGCTGTGACTGTGATTGTGACTGCGACTGTTCCAGGAAGTTGGCAATTGGAGAATGCAGATGAGTTTTGGCAAAAGCTTGGTGGATGGAATTTGATTGCCAGAGTGTGGTGTTGTGTTGTGTTGGATCTCCAAAACAGTACTCAGATTGTAGTGAAAGTGCCTGTAACTGTAGTAGTAGCCACATTGCTCAGAGCACTCTTGGTTTTATCTCATTTATTGTGACCTGGATTTTTACTTGTTTTTTTCATTAACTTGTTTTTCTTTCACTTTCACTAAAGTTTCATCACATAAAGTAACAGTGGCATTCTTAAATTTAAGGAAACAATGATTTTGTTCAAATCTAGTTGCAAATGTACACCAAAACAAAATTACAGCTTGAAAACGTTTTCTTGTTTTCAGGTGCAGTGACTGATAAGTTTGAAAGAAGGGAGAGGTCCCTTTTGTACTAAACTTTAATTTTCAAAATTCAAACAAGCTTAATGATAGAAATTTGTTCAAAAAGCATTTGTTTGAGAAGAAAAGAGAAGTAAAAATAAGTTTTTGAGTGGTTGTAAAGAAAGAATTAAGATAGTTAAGAGAGATCCATAATGGGTGCAGAATGATCCTGGGATGAGAAAGAAAGCATGTGAAATTTATAAGCATTGAATTGAAGTGGGGTGGTCTCTTTTTTGTGTATACCACATTGTAAGTGTAAGTTATTGTGGTAGTAATGGCTAACTGCCAAAAAAGTCAAACAACCCTATTCCAAAATCCCCAAAGCAAAGTTTTGACAACAAAATAAAAGAGAAAGTGACCAATGGCAACATGTGTATGTGCCATGTTACTTTAAAAACCTCTGATCTCATCCAGATTTTAAGACCAAATAGGGGTGGCCCACTGGACCAAGATGAACAAAAAAAAACCTGTCACACATAGCCCACGTACATCCAACACAGACACACCATAATGTCATACACTTGCACCCACTCTAGCTTCACTCCAGATCATCATCATCACCATCAACAACAACACTCCTTAAGATTCCTACAACACTTCCCCAAAATCAATTCTCCAACACTAATCTGCGGCGTAAGATTATCAACTTTCAAGATATATAGATAATAAAGTCATCAAAAGAACACAGTGAGAAACTGAGAACTTGAAAATAAAAAAATAAAAAAATAAAAATCTAAGAACATGGGAGACATTTTCCTTGATCCCAACCTCCAAAAGTACAGCCAAGAACAGAAAAATTAAAGGAAAAAAAAATATCTAACTAATGGGTCTGTGGGAAAAACCAAAAGAACCTAACCTAAGCTGCTGCTGCTGCTTCCATAATCCATCATGCACCAGCTTCATCACCATGGATTATTGATTCATTCTTTCATTCATTCATTCATTCATTCATTTTGATGATGATATCAACCTCCAAACTTTGTCTTCTCCTTCTCCAACTTCTCAAAGAAACCAGTGAGAGCCCTCAAGGCTTTCACCTGGTACTGCAAGGCCAGAATATAGCCAGCAGTTTCATCAAAGAGTTTGTCCACCCCTAATGACTCCCCACCAGGCACAATCCTCTGCAATGCATGAATCTTCCTCTCTATCTCTTCTCTGTCATCACCGTCCCCATCTTCATCTTCTTCTTTTTCTTTCTCTTTCTCTTCATCTTCGCCTTCCTTGGCAGGCTCTTTCACAGTGAGTTCCTTCCTACACCGCCTCCTGCTGTGGCGAAAAACATGCAAAGACTTGTGAGAGGAGACGGTGGAGTTGGCCTGGTCGTCTGAAGGTTTTCTGAGGAATGTGGGTATGATAGTGTGTTTTGGGGTGTTATCTTCTTGTTCCATGGATGATGACATGTAGAAGTAGTAGCAGTGGCAGTGACAGTAGTAGTAATGTGTTGTGTGTGTAAGAGGGTTGAAAGAGAGAGAGGAGAAGAGAAGAGAAGAGAAGAGAAGAGAGATTAATGTGTGAGGGAGTTATATGAGAGGTGAGGTGAGGTTGTCTTCTGGTGGCTGCAAACAAGGGAGGTGGGAGGGAGGAAGATGTTAAATTATTGTTGAGCTCTAGAAATGTCAATGCCAACGAAGCTGGCCCCACTGGTTTTGGCCTCACAACACAAGAAGAAGAAGCCCCCAAGTTTTGGATTGGGGCAATGAGGTGGCCTTCACGCTCCACACCAACACCCTCTTCCACCTCATCACTTTTTTACCTCTCTTCCTCTTAATGCAATATATTTACCATCATCTTCTTCTTCTTCTTCCTCTTTTTAAGCTTATTTTCTACTTCTCTCCATCACAACTAGTTATTGGGCTTGGTTTTATAATCAATTCAAAAAATTCATCTTTATTATATAAACTATCAAAGTAAAATTTCAGTTCTAGCTAAAACAACTAGACAAAGAAAAGTTTTGTCTCCATACTAAAAATACTTTTTGATTAGTTTATTATACAAAACCTTTTATACTGAAATTAAAAGCATTATGTAACATTTTCCTTGCTTATTGTTTTCTTCCAAGGAGGTTGAAGTAAAGAAACAAAAAAGTATGATGGTATTTCAATATTTATTAATGAAAATACAAAGAGGATGGATCTGAGAGGGTGTTAGAAGATAATGGGAAATGGCATATTAGCAGAAATGAGATATTTATGGTTGATTATAACATGTTAAACACATGCATGATGGTAATAGTGTATGAAATGTGCATTGGCATTGGGAAGTGAGGATTCTTAGCTAGTAAGATTGAAATGAGGTAAAGGTGAAAGTATAAAGTTTAGAAGTGTGACTGAAAATGCAACCCCGTTGAGGAGTGGAGATGTGAGAGCATAAAAAATGGTCCCACAGGACACAAAACAAAGGGAAGAAAGCACATGTGCTCACATGAATTTCTTGAACCTAACACCCACCCATGTGCCTCTCCACTCTCTTCTCTTCTCTTTCATATGCCATATGATCTGCATCACCACCCTTCGCATGACTGCCACGTGTTTTCTTTCCAGTGACCCCACCTTGAGCCCCACAAAACCCCCTTCTAACCCTTTTAGGCCAACTTAATCATGCAAAATGCTACAATCATATCAATCCCAACCCATATTAAACTAACAACTTGTCATTTGAAGGAAATCAAACACTCTGCTTAGCTAATTTAGGACAACTTGGTTCTCTGGATAAACAAGTTAATTCAACATCACTACAATATTTTATTAAATGATTGATTATGTCGCATCCATAACAATAAATGCCTGTAAAAAATCAGTAATCTGAAAGGAAAGCTATCAACTGTCTTCAATGACAGTTTCTTTTTTTCATAAAAAAAAACTTACCCAGATGGTAAATTCCACAGTAAGAACACACGAATAAAACTTGAGGCAAAAAAATCATTCCTTCACGGTGAGTAAAGGATAAAGAAAACATAAAAAAAGTGAAGGGTGATGAAAGCTGGTGATGTTTGTGAGAAAAGTAATTCATAGAGTGATGAGAGAAAGATTATAGATTTTGATGCTAGTAGCTTTTTAATGTTTGCAGTTACATTTGATTATTGGAAGGCACATGGTGGTACTTACTGGTAGTAGTAGTAGTAGATTAAAAGATTAGTGGTGTTGAAATTATGATTAGGAGAGAGTGAAAAGAAAATAAAAGATGATTGATTGATGCATGTATGTATGAGAGTGTTTGTTAATCTGGTGGTGATTTGTGTTGCAGCTTTAGTGAGGGATCCGTAATTAGTGATGGATGGTGTGGCCCTGAGAGAGTGTGGTGGAGAATCAGAGAGGGGAGGTGGTGGTGTTTCCAAGAAGGAAACCAATCGGCGGATTGGGTCATTGGGATTGTATGAGAGATTTGGTTGTGTTGGGCATATGGGACTCCATGTGCTCAGACCCACTCGGATCCCTCTGTTCTTGTCACATTCACACACTACACTAGTCTTTTTATTTAATGCCACACAATTTTTTCAATCCTTCATTATTTTTCTTTATGCTTCCGGGAGGTAAGGTAATGGGGGTCCGTACCACCATTTCTTGTACGAAATTTCAATGAAATTGTTACAAAGGGCCTTCCCATGTATATCATTGATGAGAGAGCTATTGTAGTTCTATATCATACATCTAATCTAACTGCAAAAGATGTGTGGACATCCTACCTGAGTTTTGTTTCTGTTCACCATTTGCAACACCTTACTCTTCTTTTGGACATATTAACATCTTCAAAATCATTTTACTGTGCAAACAAACGAAACTCTCACATGGTAGGCCTCTAGGGCTACCTATCGACATCTTTCCATTATTCCCCCTACAACCTAATGAGCACACAGATAAAACATTATAATACCAAATATTAACTGCATTCAACTTATCACCAAAGCTTGTACATTATTTTTTTTCCTGTTATTTTCAAATCAAAATCTCAATTTCATCTTAATAATTTCTATGATCCTTTATTGCACACATTTGGTACACAGTTTAGTGAATGTATCTTTGTTTTTTCTCTACTTATTTATCTATGCTGTGAATGATAATGATAACCAAATCTTGAATTAAAGAAAATTCTGTGAATAGGAGTGAGTAGGCAGGCATGGCACAACAAAAGGTTCTAACAAGAAAAAGGGAAGTTTTGTCATCCATTTTAGGGTGTGTAGGTGAATGAAAGAAGATAGCAGTGGAGCAAAACTTATTGCAACAATATCAGCAATTGGGTTTAGAAAAAGAAAAATAAATGCTTGAAGGTGGTGAGGAATATTCATGGAGGGAGGGAGGAATGAGGATTTTCTCAACCTGTTTATAACTTAATGGTCAGCACATGAACTGACTCAGACTTTTATTGGTGAGCCCCGCCTTGTTTGTAGTTGCATATGCAGTAAATGCCAAACAATAAACAAGCGACCAAATCATTCAAATGCATTATCTCAACTCACCGTTCAAATTCAAATTTACCTCATTTTCTAGGACATTCTTGTCAATGCTTTTAATCTGAGACTTAAATGAATGATTAATGTAAATGAAGCAACAATGTTACATTTCTGAGGCAAGCAAGGAGAGGCTATTTTTCTTGTGTGTTTTTATCTTGAATTCTATTTTGTGGGCTACAATGCAACATTATTGTGACAGGAGTGATCCATCAGGTTTTGTGATAGGATAGTAACCAGTCACAAGTCTCTTTGCATCACACTTTCCACCGTTACCAATTTAACTATTCTGAAGTAAGAAGTAGGAAAAAAGGGAAGAGTTATAAGTGGATGTACATTCTGAAAGCTAGCCTCCGCATAAAGTTAATCTTATCCTGTGTAGGTAGCTAATAGATAGAGCTTCCAAAAGGTAGCTGCAGTAACTTCCTCCACATGGAAGTGCAATGTGGCTCCAGGAGGCTATAGGTGGGCACATGTTTGTTCATATTTTCAAAATCATATGAAATACAGTGATGTCGCCCTCAATCAAATGCTAAAACTATTTGTTCGAGGTGTTCGATTCCAATAAAGACCACCGCTTGCAAAACACACTTTTTTTAACGATAATCCACCTATCCATAATTCAACTCAACTTTTATGTCAAATTTATTCGAAATGTGAAGAGTAATCTGAACCATATCATCCATAAAAAACCTATGTTACGGCTATTTCTCTTTCAATAAAATAATGAAATGTCTGTTTCTTTTTGTAACATAAACAAAAATAGAAGGAAATCATGCAAGCACCAAACCTACTTTCAAGGATGAATAGTTATTATGCGTAGGTAAGGAAAATTCAATACAATTCCAGACATTGATAATTTTTTAAATGGAATCCAGTTGTTTAAGAGCTTTGTGAGGAATATGTTTTTATAATGGCCAAAGGGGATTAAACCACTATAATTAAACAATGAATCTCCTTTATATCCCCGTATGCATAACACGCATAAAACAAGTAACATTTTTACAAGTACATGTACCAGTCTGATTTATTTATTCATTGCAATTTGCAAAACAGTCATTGCAGGAAATTTAAAAAGGAAAAATATCTAGGTAAAGGATTGTGTGGATTGAATTACAAGATAGGACTCAATTTCAGTTGTTCAGTTTATAGATAACTGAAACCAATGTTTACAAGGTTTGACAAGAGAAAGGTGGTTCTTTCTGGGGGAGCACTAACTCAGGTAAATCATCTTACACAAAGCACCACCACCACAGACTACTACTTCTCCACTATAAAGAAACTTCTCTTGTGCTCGACAAGGATTGCTGTACCTGGCCAAACTATTCACAAGCCAGCATTCTTCTAGAACAACCTTGTTATACCATACTGAACCGATCCAACCTTTCTATGAGCAGTAGTACTAATCCCACCATATTGATGAGTCTTTGATTGCAGCAACTTTGTGTCAATGCCTATTCGGTCATCCTGCTCTATCTTGTTCACTCCTGCTCGTGTCATGAAAAAAGGGTTGGAATCAATATTTATAGCTATTTCTGGTGCTATTTGGCCATTCACACAACATTGCTGTGCAAGTTTTGATTGTAAAGATACACACTTGTCAGCTTCTGTTGCTGTTGCTGACCTTTCTTGTTTCCCAGGGGTTAATCTTTGATAATGACTCGTCGGGGGAGTAGGTTGAGAAGGAAGAACAGAACCTCTCATAAATGTTCTGGGCTCATATGAACCCTTGACAACACTTGCATACTCGTAAGGAATAACCGGCCCAACAACTTTACCAGGTTTTGCTGAAAACAAGAATGTTTGCTAATCGATTACTGGCAATGCTCATAAACTTGACAAAGCATGATGATAATAATTGACAACAATGACATACCAAGTGAAAATTTTTGCAGACCCTGAATGGACCTTGGGGCAGGATTGTCTGTATCCCGGGAATTATTGTTGTATTCCTCAGTTGTTTGCCTGTTTTTGCTTGAAGTAATATTTGATTGCTCTTTTGTGGATACTATATTTGAATGTATAATTGTTGACCTGTCAATAATTCCAAACAGAAAATAAGAAAATCAAACAAGCAAAATTTTAGTGTGATGTAATCTAATTAAGCTCCCCATGAATGAAAAGCAGTTGTCACAGCAAAAGGAAGCAATCAAGAAAAATTAGCCCGGAGAAAGTGTGGATTATTTTGGTCGATTTTGTTCATGCCATGCTGAGACATTCAAAAGGCAGCTAAATAAGATGGTAGGGAAATAAAATAAGAAAAGGGCTACAGACAAACTAATCAACTCTAATATAAACTATGGATAAGATAATTACTAATAACAGGTTTGAAATAATTCAAGGGCATTTGCAACTCGAGCACGTTACTTTATCCACAATATAGTTAACAACATCTTCCACAATGTAGCTCAGAAAAATGTATAGTAATTTCCTATGATCTAAAACACACACCCAACTGACCGATTCAATTGAAAAAACAGTAAATCGTCTTGCGTCCAGTCCAAATATACCACTAAATCAGCCTTAAGATAAATCAGTCAATGAACAAGAAAATCGATAAAAAAAAAAAGAAGGCAAAAACCAGTTCCTAGTGAACCTATAAAAAATACTCAACACACACCTTTTTTACTTTTTCTTAGAAAAATAGAAAAAAATAAACTTAAAAAATATTAATTATCATTTTGATGTAAAGTTGATATTGTTGTTAATAGACATTGTTGTGCTATGTTGAAATTTAGATACAAGTATTATGATATATTTGATTTGGACTTTTTTGTGTGCGTGTCAAATGTCAAGAATCTATAATATGGTGCTTCACTTTTAGTTTTTAGCATTATAAAATTAAGATACCTTGTTTCTTTAATATATGTTATGTATTATTAAATTATTATTTAATACCTTGACCAGACAAGTTTTAAATCGTGGTAGCATCTATGCACAAAAGCAACATTGACTACAAGGTATAAACACCACTTTGACATTATGTTATGTACTAACATGGAAGATTAAATTAGAACTGGTATCGCATCAAAATCAGTTGTCCGTATGTCAGTTCCTATTTGCCCATAACATAATTTCTATGCATCTGATATAGCCATTAGTGTATTTAACATTCATCATAGAATATTCAATCCTGTGTTAAATATAATATAATAAAAAAGAACCCTTTGCCAACAGGATTACCTGGGAAGTGATACATGCTTTCTTTCAGGTAGCATAACTGGACTACTTTTGCCACCAGTTTCCTCAAGATGAGCAAACTGCTTTTTGAATTGATCAACAGCACTGTGAAGAATAAGCACCAATTAAGGTAAGGAGAAGAATAATAGGGTAAACATAAAAAAAAAATATTAAGGAAAAAAAGGTAACCAGTTGAAGAATAAACCGAAAACAAAAAATAAAAACCTTGGGTAAAGAAAATTAGTTCTCTCTGTTCCATTTATGTAGTCTTTTAATAGTTGAGGATGGTACTCTAGAATCTCACGAAAAATTAACTCTCCAATTTCTTCCTTTGTGACCCTTCTCCTTTCAAATTCAAACTCCATTTTTGTAATAGGCTGGCATGATGGTTCCCTCTCAACTTTCGCAAGTCCCTTGAAGTAAGGATCAGCTAATGCCTGAAAATGTCAAATCCTTCAAAATTCTTTAGCAAGGAACTCACATATTATTGCACATCAATGTAACTGTTGTGTGATTGATTACACATTTCTATTGTCCAAATTCCAAAAGAAAAGGCATAAGCTCCAGAAACAGTTAATTATGTAACTAGAATGATTTTTCAACACACACACACACACACAAAACACAAACCATAGAGAACAATATTACAAACCTCTTCAGCAGTAGGCCGGTCTTTCGGATCAAAGGCGAGCAACTTTTCAAGTAGTCGTAGCGCTAAAGGATCTGCGTTAGGAAATTTTTGTGCAAATGGTATAGGCTGCTTTTTCCTCATACTAGTCAGGTATCGCCGTGCCTTATCATTGCGTACCTACATCCAAAACAAAGATTCAAAATTGTCACCAAAAAAATTAACGATGTTGGTAAAATTAAGTTAAGCAAATACTGACAGTTTCCCTCTACAGAGAAAAAACAATTACCCGGGATATAGTATCCAGTGAGGGAGTACCAAGCAGATCTGTCATCAGATCCAACTGATGGACAACATTTTTTCCAGGAAAAAGAGGCTTTCCTATCAATACTTCAGCAAAGATGCAACCTATGCTCCAAATATCAATTGCTGGAGTATACTGCATTCAATACCTTAGCGTTAACCCACCAGCAGACACAAAACTAACAGAAACTAGAAACCAGGGGATTAATAATTAATAATAAATAACAGATTGGTCTTGGGTCTTACTTTTAGCTATTGAGGGGAAAGAACATAACAGAAAGCATGTATCATGGGTTGATATGCAATTTCTACACAAAACTATTGAGCATGAATTAGGGTATGGAGATTCAAGACTATGCAGAAATTGGTTCTCTTCATTTATACGACATCCAAAAGAATGTTGAAAAAGTCATACCCTGGAGTAAAAGGAACCACAGAGCTCTGGTGCTCTATACCACCTTGTAGCGACATAATCCTACAGAAATAAATATATTAAGTAAGCAAGAAAGCATCAACCATCCGATGTCTAGCAAAGCTGTAAAATTGGTATGAAACAAACAAGAAATGTTAGGATGGAATACCGTCCAAAATACAGTTGTTGGTGTGTCACTAAAAGCAACTCGAGCTAACCCAAAATCACATATTTTAAGTTTACAGTTTGCATTGGCTAATATATTCTTTGGCTTCAAGTCTCGATGATAGACATTTGCTGCAACGTGTTGACAAATATTAGATGAGCAATAATACTGAATTGAAGTCAGCAAACTTACGTTGATTAATAGACAAAGTAAAATATAAAAAAAAAAGGGGCAAATGAATCATTAAAACATTTTGGTCAAACCATAAAGGTATTATATAAGTTTAAGGAGATCCAGCCGCGAGGTAAAAAAAGAAGTCAACAACAACAGTTAGAGAAAAAAAAATTTGATATACATAATGCTGACATCTTTGTAAAGAGAAATGGAAAGCAATGGTGCAATTTCAATTACATTTCATTCAAGTGCTGAAAATAAGGCATAGCTATTAGCAGCACAATGTGCATTCAAATAAGATATTGATGAAGAAGTAACTATCAGATATTGAAGAATACCAGTGTGAATATACTTCAATGCTCGAAGTAACTGGTAAAGAAAAAATTGATAGTGCTCTTTTGTTAAGTCATCATTGGCTTTTATGACTTGATGCAGATCAGACTCCATTAGCTCAAAAACGACGTAAATATCTTTAAAGTCCCTCCTCGAAGGAGGCAACATAACATGCTTAATTTCAACAATATCAGGATGTCGAAGAAGTCTAAGCAACTTTATCTCACGAAGAATACGTGCAGTATCAGATACATGCTCGAAGATGTCATGTATCTTTTTAATTGCTACTTTCTCGCCAGTATGAGTGTCAATAGCTGAACAAACAACACCATAACTTCCTTTCCCAATGACCTCTTGAATTTTGTACCTGTTGGCATCGCCATAATCAGAGAAAAAATCCATCTCCATTGAACCCTGTCACAAAGATATAAAAGTAATCCACATAGGAAAATCAGGCATGCCCAAATTTGGTTATGTTAATAAATCAAGCTAACGCAACAATTGGGAAACAAGTTTTCAAATTAGATAAATTGAAATTACAATAATAAATAAATATTCTTTGCTAATTTATAAGGCAAATTAATTTGTATCTCAGAATCCATGATCCATCCATAAGCTCAATACACATTAAACATAAAAATTGCGTGTGCCATAGAATTTACATTATGGAACTAACTCGGTATTGAAGAATCATAGACACTGAGAATAGAAATATATTTTCAGTAATCTGATCCTGTCATCAGCATAGATTGGCCTAAAACAAGCAAAATAACAAACAATAAACATAAAGAAACACATTGTCACCATTAACAGCCTCACTCCCCGTCCCCAGCTTACGCCAGGCAAAAGAAGAAAATATAGCACTGGAAACCATAAAACACACCACAGTTCTTAGATTACAATTTTTCTATTCTTCCAATTCACCGTCTCTTGTCATTCACCAACATTTATTTGGGAGAGTCAATCTTGTACAACGCACCTAAAGCGTGCAAAACACATCTCCGAAGACGTAGAAACAAAGAAAAGCAGAAGGGTGGATTGATTAGGATGGAAGATCAACCCCAGGAATGCAATCTAACCAGTTAAAAGAATAAGCATCCAAAATTCATCAACACATTGAAAAAAATAAAGAGCTTGTCAACCAAACGTCATGTGGGGAAGAGAAATTATGTCACTGGTGGACTAAATATCAGTTGAGAGCTAACTAACATCATACCAAGCCCCCAGGGAAAAAATTTAGCAGAGCCTCACTTCCACACTTAGACTTAAGTAATCTAAAATTCTGAGAAGTAAAGTAACCAACCAACACAGAGCAAGACAAAACTTTATTTTCATCATTCATTACTCTGCTTAGTCACAAAAAGGGCACCCTCATCATTCATTCATGGACAGATAAAAACTTGAAAAAAGTAATATTTTTAGTGAAGCAATTAATTAGAGTAAAGCATAACGAGGAGAACAAACAAGAAACCCACCTTTTTTCTGTGATCTTGCTGCATTCTGAGACAACAGCCACCACAAATTAAGCCACCAATAGGAAACACATAGAAAGGTAAGCTTCAATTTTGACATAAAACAAAACCCAAGCACATTTGCCCCCCTACCCCAGCTCCTTCAACGTACACAGAATCCAAATACAACCCCACCTCCAATCCCAACACCAAACTGCCACATGAAACGACGTAGATCTAACTCAGAGAAAAAACTCACCCATCTCTCTCTCTCACCCCTAACTCAGATCCCAGAGGAGCTTCTTCAACCAAAAGCGCGTTTGAAGAAGCAAAAACGAGTGGCCCTGAAGAAGAGTACACCGACACAGGGAGAAAGAGTGAAAATTTTGAAAGGCTTTTGTTGTTGGAATGTGTTGTTTGTTGAGTTGTCTGAGAGGGTGGCTCTTCTCTCTCTCTCTACTTTGCATTTGCTTGTGAGATACGGATATGGTATGGGATCTTATACGGAAGTGGCGTATTTGGTATTTTGAGAGAGTGTGGAGGGTGTTTTCGTAAATTGAGGTTCCTAAAACCAGATTACGAAGTAATATGGCAGATACTGTTCTGGAATTACCTGTCTGTCTCCTCTCCAACTTACATGGCATGGGAAATGTGCCAAACACGTGTCATATTCTAAGATATTAATCTCACAATTTTCATTTTCCCAAAATATAACTTTTTTTACTTTTTTTTCATATTTTTTCACAATTTATAAAGTTCATTCATCTATTCGCTCTTTCAAAATATATATTTTTTCCGGTTAATATCAACTAAATAAAACGTCTCCAAAGTAATTTTGTTCTTTTACATTTAATGGTAATATGTATAAAATCTATATGAAATAAGAGACAGGTATGAAAAATAAAAATATTTTTAGAGACTTTACTTTTATTTATTAAATTTCTAAAACTAAATTAAAATTTGCATACTTTTTTAAGATTCAAAATTCCATTTTACTAATTTATTAATGTAAAATTACGCGGAACAAGTA